>Ga0208011_1000343_pt1 | contig 18847 bp, 48 predicted proteins | sample 7_EtaG_FD_184080 | JGI IMG/M metagenome (GOLD analysis project Ga0208011, IMG submission 184080) | Marine viral communities from the Subarctic Pacific Ocean - 7_ETSP_OMZ_AT15161 metaG (SPAdes) (version 2) | ecosystem: Environmental > Aquatic > Marine > Oceanic | place: Pacific Ocean | collected...
AGAGGGAAGTATTGTTGTGGAATTAAAACATTTTCCACCAACGGAATTAGCTGGTAAACCGGTAAAATATGACAGGTTTAAAAAAGAAGCCTATTTAGACGAAGATGTCCATGCTGAACAGTTAGAGATAGAGAAAAAACAAGAAATTCTCCGTCTTATAAGACAAAGAAACGACATTAACGAAGCAATAGAAGCAACTGGGTTAGATTTTACTGACGAACTTGCGGAAATTGAAGCACGTATGCAGGAACTAACGGAAAGTGGCTAATTTAACAAAAGTTGACGGAGTAGCAAACGCCGATATCGAGAAGATAGATGGCGTGGCCGCTGCTGATATTTCAAAAGTTAGTGGTGTGACTAAGCCTTCTGCCGTTGTTGTTGCTAGTCGCTGGATAGTTGGCGGACCCTCTGGGAAGATTTATAGCACGACTACAGCAGATGGATCCTCCGGTTGGGCTGAACTAGTTGATATTGGTTCAGAAGGCGGAAAAAGTGTTGCGTATGGTCAAGATGAACTTGGAAATGCAAGGTGGGTATATTTAGCAGGTACTAACGCTGCAGAGATCAATTACATTAGTGCATCTGCTGATCTGAGCGATGCTAGTAACTGGACAACAGTTAACTTTCCTACAAACTATATTGGAGTCGATGGAGGGCCTGGTGTTGCGTGGGGTAATAACGTGTGGATGTCTACTGGTAAGCGTATCCACGACGGAGATTCATATAGAACGATTATGCGATCAACTGATGGTGCGATTACTTGGACATCCATAGATCACGGAAGCACAGTTAACGATAATGCCGCTTGTATGGCATATAATGGATCTGATACTTGGGCGATGGGGCATCAATCTAACATGTGGACATCTACTGATGATGGTGTGTCTTGGACTGATCGAGGCCAGTTGGAAGGCACAAAGGATATAGCAGGTATATGTTATGATGGAACAGATACTTGGATAGCTGTGTTGATGAGTTCAAATATTTATTATAGCTCAGACGACTGGGCAAGTAATACAGAGGGTACAATAAGTGGACAAGGCAACCAATATGGATGTTGTTATATGAAAGGAACTGTTAACAAGTTTATAGCAGTATCGAGCGCGGGACAAATAAATCATAGTCCAGATGGTGCGACATGGACAGAGGCTTCTTCTTATGATGATACGAAGCAACTTTTTGCCATAGCAACAGATCATACAACAGCAATTGCTGTGGGAAACTCTGGCATTATTATGACAAGTACCGATGGTGATACCTGGACAATACGAACCACCGGAACAACAGATCAATTAAGAGGAATTGCTTGTGACATCATTGGCGCAGGGTTGAGATAAACAAAAGGATAAAATTATGAATTGGAATGGATATGTTAAAACATTAAAAGAAATTGAAAAATACCAAAGAAAGGTAAGAAAAAAACATGCTCGCAATAAGAAGATGTATACACGAGGCAAACAAGATGCTGGCGTTTCATATCCTAATAAGGTAACAACAACTCGTTCAAAATCTTCTCCTCCTGGTTTTGGTGCGATAGGCGAAGAGGTTGAGGCAGATAGTTTTGACATCAAGGAAGCCCTAGAACCTTCATTTTGGATAGACAACAGATTAGACTCTGAAATATCCCAAAGATTAACAGCGATCGCGAATGATTTTATTGAAGAGTTGGACATCGACGCCAAGATAGAAGACATTAGATTTACAGGTTCGTTAGCAAATTACAACTGGAGCAAATATTCTGATATTGATCTTCATATTATTTTAGATTTTTCTAAATTTGGAGCAGAGAAGGCAGTTCTTAAGGGGTTTTTTGATACCAATCGGATACTTTGGAACGACACACATTCCATCACTATTCATGACTATGAGGTGGAAATTTATGTAGAGGATGTTAACGAAGAACACATTTCTTCTGGTGTGTATTCCATCAAGAATCATAAATGGATACAACAACCAATCCCAAGGGAGGAAAAAGTTGATGTAGCAACAGCGAGAAAGAAAAGCGACAACATTCTTACCAGGATTAATATGGTTGATAGGTATATGGAAGATAGCGAGATAAAACAAGCCCAACGCAGTATTAAAAGATTGAAACAAAAGGTTCGTAAAATGAGAGCAGCAGGTTTAAAGAGTTCTCGTAGGGAATACTCACCAGAGAATATTGCATTTAAGATTTTAAGACGAGACGGATCACTGGATAGATTGGAAAATTTAAAACAAAAAGCATATGATAAAGGGAAGTCAATCAAATGAAGTTTGAAGAAATTAGTAAAGAATCAAAGGTTTATCCTGGCGAATACATTTTACATCAACCGACACAATCTATCGTGCTTTGCGGTGCATTTAAAAGAAAAGATGGAACAATTAGAGCCATGGCGAATGGACGCTTAATGGAAGATAAAATTGAAAATTTCAAAAAGATACAATTAAGCCCCGAAGAACAGCGAACAAGAAAAATAAATCGCTGTAAAGGATGTAGAAAATGAGTCAAAGTGTTTCTTCTCTTGTTCGTCAATTCTGTATGATTCAGCTTCAAGTTTTAAAAGATAAAGAGAAGAAATTGCGTAAGGAAATTTTAGATAGTAAGATGCAAAGAGAGTTTTTAGAGTCGATGCTAGTTAAGATAGAAGAGGATAAAAATGACAATAGTTAATACCAAGCGAAGTGAAAGTGTTGGTATATTTGCTGAAGCGGAGAAATTATTATCAGAATTTGGTTCAAACATACATTTATCGTATGCAATACAAAAAATGCTAAATGAACAACGAAAACTAGAAGCCTCATATCTCATGGCAGCGGAATTGCATGACGAAAAAGAAACAAAACGATTAAAAAGAGAACTTGATTCTTATAATTCATCCATTGATTATTCTTTGATTGTTGCATTAGAAGGTTTAGAAGATAACGCCTGATGACTACAAAGATATATTGTTATTGTCTTTTTGATAGACAAGGAACGTTTTATGGTGTATACTCTTCACTTAAAGCGATACATCGAGACGCTTTGAAGATAACCAATCGAGCAAGTTCAGAGGTTGTTTTAACGCTTGAAGGTAAGAGCACAAAAGCAACGTTGACTAATTTACGCAATGCGTTAAAAGGAAAGACAGATACTCAAATTATATATGCTTCTGGAGCACATAGAGCAAAAATAATAAAATCAGCTTTCATTGAATAAATGTAACATTTGTTGCATTGTATTGTAAAATGTGTTATATTAGAGACAGTTCTTTGTGATGGTAGCTTTATAGTTACTGTATGGGGCTTAAACCAAAAAAAGGATCTCTCGTTAGATGGGTAAATCACTATGATACATATGCTGCTTATCCTGAAGGTTTGGTTGGGTTGTATCCTAAATACAAATATGGCATAGTAATGGAAATTTCATCTGGTTCGACAGCACAGTTAACATTAGGTGTGTTTTGCTATGATTGTTTAGATATGAAATGGCGTATATTGGATATAAATTACGATGATTACGAGATACTCACTTAAAAAGGAATTCCAAGATGGCTAATATTTTTTTCAATCAAGAAAAGACACCGAAAGAAGAAGCAAGACAAAAATTAATTGAGTTAGTTGAAAAACATACCGATAAGAACTTTGATGTTTTTTTTGAATCTGACGACGGAGGGAATCATATTGCTTTAGTTTTTGAAGTAGATAATCCAAAAGAATCATTAAGTCGTAAATTGATGGATTCTGTTTGGGGGCGTCGTTGGATGGGTTGGCGTTTTGTGGTAGTGAAAGTGCCTTTTGGATATATTAATGCTGTGATGAAGATGGAACGATGATGAATAAAATCCAGGTGGGTGATTTAGTTTGCTTGTATCGTCGCAAAAGGAAAGGTGTCGGTGTTGTTTTGAAACGTTCAATTGATATATTTGATCCTTTAGGGATTAACTTAGAGGAAATACTTTCTAAAGAATGTCCAACTCAAAGAGACCGGTTGGATAATATAGTCCATACGCTAAATTCTCTTAACAAGATTCATGGATTAAACACAGCCGAAGACAGCAAGCAACTACTTGATAGTATCTATCTTTTTAATACGGGATGGAGTGGTAAATTGAAGACAAATTTTGTATATATTTGCTGGCTTAAAAAGCCATCAAATTACGAGGTATCTGTAATTAGAAATGATTTGGGATGGTTTCCATCTGAATGGGTGAAGATATTAAAAACAGACAACAAAGTGTTACAGAAGTGATATTTTGCTTATCTTTAGCAAGAGATTAAGAACAATACATACTATTTATAACGGAGCACGCCATGATGAAAATTGGTGATTTAGTCAGGATAAAAGACGGACATGAATTTAGTGATCCAATGTATTTAGATGGGTTAGGGGTTTATCTTGGCCAAATTGATTGGGTTATTGAGGGAAACGCAGATACAAACTGTAATAGATCTTTTAGAGTGTTTTATAATGGAAGAAAACAGACATTTGATGAACCTTATTGGGAAGTTGAAGCGATAGAAAAAAAATGAAAGTCGGTGACTTAGTAAGACGCAAATATACCACTGAAGCACAAAAACGCCGGATTCTTAAATTTAACGGCAAAATAGATAAGATAGGGATAGTTGTTGAAATCAACGAGGAAAAAGATATGTGCGCTGTGTTGTTTGATGGAAGTGCTAACCGTTGTGTTTTACCGATGAGTGATGTATACTTGGAAGTTTTAAGCGAAAGGGGTTGACGTTATATTTGTAACGTGCTATAATTAATTAATAAAGGAAACAAACAAAGATATGAAATATGTTGATAAATGGAATAAATATTTGATTAAGGAATCTTCGATGTCGAGAATACATCAACATATTCTTGAGTACGATTCTGCTATAGTAACGGCATTTCGCAATAGTCCGTTATCATCGTATGCGTGTGATGTGGATCCCCCAATATTAGGTAGAGACGAGAAAGACGCATTGCGCCAAAACCGGGAAAGAAACCGAGGATTAAAGGCGATATTACTACGCAGAGGCTATGGTGTAACGAGGGTTGGAGGTTCGTATATTGAAAACTTCGACAAACCGCCAGAAGAACAGCAGGAAGTAAGCGAAGAGAGTTTCTTTGTTCACAATATGAAAGATGATCCAAGGTTTTTTGCAGCCATAGAAGCGTTGGGCGCCTTATTTTGTCAAGATTCTGTATTGCTTATACCGCAAGGGGGCAAGGATGCCTATCTGTTGGGCACCAATGACACTTGGCCAGGATTAGGCCGCAAAGAGTCAGTGGGAGATTTCAGAGGGGGAGAAGAAGCAGAATTCATGAGTCGTGTTCGCAAACGCCCATTCACATTTAAGAAGGTAGACGACGTTACAGAAACGTATGATAAATTGTCTCGCAACTCAAAATGGGCAGTAGCGAAAATAGCAGAGAGAACCTTACAAAACAAAAAATTACTATAATCGAAAAAAAAGCCTTGACTTATGAAGGAAAAAATGTTAAATTATAAAGTAATCAAAAAACACAAAAAGGAGGGCAGATGATTATTTTAATAGATTATGATAATGCTGCAACGTCATTTGATGGAGATATTGGGGCGGCAATTAGATTATTCCGAAAGGAATCAACGACTTACGCTCGTTTAGAGTGTAAGCATCACCGAGCAGGCTCATTTGTTATCAACAGGTTATCTGATGATAGTTTGAGTTTTGATTGGAAAAACCACAATAAAAGGAGTTTAAATTATTAATAAATCAACAACGGGGGAGAAATAAATGAAACAACATAAATTTGATACGGTTCAAGTTGTAATATTGGGACTTGGGGTGTTTTTTGGTGGTTACCTGACAGGGTTCTATCATGGAACGGTACGAGAGATGAAACAGTGCGAAAATGTGATAAAAGCAACAGAAGAAACCACAGCGATAACTGAAACCACAGTTGAATCGCTGGAAGCAACGGCAGACAAGATGGATGAATTGTTGGGGCACCTTAAAGAAATTCCAACAGTTGAGCCAGTTGAGTCACCATCGACAGTCGAAGAGTAACATATAGACACGAGTTTGCCGCTCTCGTGAAACAAAGCGGCGTTTTTTAGCATCTGTAGCTCAGTTGGATAGAGCATCGGCCTTCTAAGCCGAGGGCCATAGGTTCAAGTCCTATCAGATGTACCATTTCATCAACAAAAGGAGAAAACTATGAATAAGATGATTATCCTCGCTACTGCCCTTATGATTGGGTGTAGTGAGAAAGAAGGCGATAGCGCCTCTGATACTGGTGTTGACACTGCCACAGAAGAGTGACAAAAACCCGCTGGCACACCGGTTAAAGTGTGCTTTAGGGCTTTTAACTCAGTTGGTCAGAGTGTTGCGCTCATAACGCAGTTGTCCTGGGTTCGAGTCCCAGATAGCCCACCATTTTTTTATAAACAACAAGGAAAAACAATGACTTGGACAGTTATTTTATACAACGGGAATACTTATCATAGGCAAATATTCCATGGATCCAATGATAGCCAAGTTGCACTAAAAGAAGCGCAAGAGAAGTTTGGAGCGTCATGGCGGCCGAAGACGTGGATTGCAACCCGCCATCCAGTTTGGGGTGTTAACGTGGTGGCAATCGTAGCAGGAGATCATCCTGTGCATCTCAACAAATAAAGGAGAGAATTTTAATGGAAAGAAGACTTAATAAAAAAGTTACTTGCAAGGACGGTTTTACTATGAGCGTTCAAGCTAACGAGGGTGCGTATTGCTCGCCGCGCATTGACAAGGCACTTAAATACACAGCGGTAGAGGTTGGGTTCCCAAGTGAGAGAGAAGATCTTTTGATGGAATGGGCGGAAGAACCAGAAAAACCTACCTGCACGGTTTATGGTTATGTGCCAACAACACGGATCACGCTCGTGGTAGCCAAACACGGGGGCATCGTATCGGGAGAACTCCCAGCAGGTATTCCATGCTTACAGGCAGAAAATGATGGAATTTAAGCCAGGTGATTTAGTGGAAATCGTCGGCAACGTGCATGAAGATGAATTGCCCGTTGAACGCATCGGGTTATTGATAAAGAAAGGCGCATATAATGATACGTTCATTGTTCAGTTTATGAATGGATATGAGTCGCAATATCATTCGATGTTTTTCGCAAAGATTGAAAAAAACAAGAAGACGACTTGACATGCTCTTGACATTTTTTCCCTTGATTGTGCGCAATCCTCGTGCTATTATATACATACAAATAAGGAGTTTGTAAATGGAAAATAACATGGTGAATTTGGATGACTATAGAGAGAAGAGGGAAAAAGAAGAAATTGATGAACTTCATCAATTGGTGCGGGAAATTCTCGATGTTGCAGCACCAGAGATAAGACCGTTTTATGTAAAACTTGAGGAGATGTTAACCTTGGAGGGTTATAATGATGAGTGATGCAAAACACACAACAAAAGTTAAACTGAATCGCGATCAAATCTTAACGCTACTTTCTGCTATTAAATATAGTGAAAATCCAGCATTGATGGCGATGTTGCGAAATGCTTTATATGATGTTAATGCACAAATAGGAGGAATGATGTGCGGTAGGCACTGTGGTGCAACTTGCGACACTTGCGATGATGATAATATTCTAACGCCAAACGATCCGGTGGATTGGTAGAGCGTGATGAAGAAAGGGGAGTTGTATATCTGTCAAGCATGGAGTGTCCATGATGACAAACTTACTGCTAAATGGCACATGAAAACTTGTTTATATCTTGGGGAAGATATCTCTGAAAGAGATGATGGATATATGGTTATAAATCACACTTTTCTACTTAACGGCAAACGTGAAATAGTATCACAAGAGTTTTTGAAGTTTATGAAAAAGGCGGAATAATGAGACAGACAACAAATTTCGTTGTATACATCCAGAAATATTTATACATTGTGGGTGTTGTATCGTTTGTTTTGTTGTCTTTAACGTTATTTTTAGCATTAAAGACAACATAGGAAGAGAAAAATGAATAGACTATTAACAATAGTAGCAATAATTATATTGTGGGAATATAGATTTGAAATTCTTAAAATAACAACTCAGTTATTGGAGCAAACTTTGTGAAAGTAGGTGATCTAGTACAACACTCCTCTACTGTGGGTGAGTGTCAGCACAAATTTGGTGTCGGATTGGTGGTTAAGTTTCTTTTCGATGACGACTTTGGCGATTCAAGATGGGCTGTTTTATGGACTAACCCAAGGTGGGTGTTGAAAGATGGCACGGCAGTGATGTATGAGAGTGAGGTAGAGATTATAAATGAAAGTCGGTGATCTGATAGTTCACATATACGACAAACAGCGCGGCATTTCTTGTCCTGGCTTGGTTGTTAAATGTCGAGGGAGCGAGTGTTTTGTTACGTGGGCAGAAAAAGCTGCGGCCGCAGGCTGGTGGAGAAGAAGCGAACTGGTGGTGATTAGTGAAAGTCGGTGATTTGGTTAGATTAAAAGAAGAATGGATCCAGGCTTGTGAGGAGTTTAAGGCAAAACGTCACAAAGTGGCTATAGTGACACAGGATTGGGATACTCATGATAACTTTGCTGTAGTATGGATGGGGGAAACTGTAGAAGCTGGTTTTAACGATGTCGCTCCTTGGAATGATGCGATTATGGAAAAAGTACCTTGACAATCTCTTGACAACTTAGGGGTTGCTTTCTGTCTTTGTTGGTGTTATATTATATGTATGAAAAAGAAAAAGAACCAAAAACCAAAATCTCGCAACTGGCTTGCAGTACACGCACATTTTCGCAAAGGTGGCGCAATGAAAGATCGTAAAAAGGAAGCTAATAAGCGTGCTTGTCGTCAGAAGGTGCGTTTATGATGAAAGTCGGTGATATTGTAATGTTTACAGATAAAGGTAGATATAAAAAATGGTTTTATGGTAAAATAGGCACTATAACAAGTGCCGTTGGCGGTGGTGTTAGCGTGCAGTGGATGTATCCCGTTGCATATCTTGATATGCGTCGTGTAACCACAAGTAACTTTTCGGCTGATTATTTCACACTTATGAGAGCAAAAAAATGAAAGTCGGTGATTTAGCGATGACAACGAGGGGTTACGTTGTATTTGTTGTAAAAAGGCACATAATCGAAAACAAGTTAGAATATGTCGATGTAATGTATAACAATGGATATATCAGTCGAGGGCTGCAACTTCAGTTCATTTCGGAGGTAATCAATGAAAGTCGGTGATACAATCGTGTTTGTGTTTGGGTTTGTTTTTGTTGCCATTCCGTTCATTGGATTGATAGCGGTGGCTGTTGAAATCTTGAGAGGTGTACTGTGAAAGTCGGTGATTTGGTAAGGCTTAATGGCAGCGTTTTGGAGGCAGATGGTGAAGCTGGTATCATCTTAAAGGTGGATGTCTGTATGTGGGGTGAGTTTACTGTGCCATCTGGAGTATCTGTGTTGTGGACAAGCGGCATCCAAGAGCTAATATATCAAGATCAACTGGAGGTAATATCATGAATATTTGGGCATTTGTTGTAAAACATGAAGGTAACTTCGATGTTTCAACTCATTTAACAAAGAAAGGCGCTTTACTTGTTGCTGTTAGGGATATATTGGAGTATCTGGGAGTGTATGAGGGATATTTTAGAGACGAGGAACATGAAGCGAGCGAGCCACCATGGAAAGATGAGCAGTTAGCCGAAATGAGTAGCGAGCAACTTTCTACAGTATATCAGAAATGGTCAGAAAAAACCTGGGATCATTTTAACTATGAATCTGAGGTGATTCGCACAACGGTGCAAGGATGAATAATCATGGCGACAATACAAAAGTTGGCGATTTAGTTAGGGTTTATGATTTACGAGGTTCACCCACGGATATTATCGGGATTGTTCACGATGCTTGGATAAGAGAACATTTAAATGATATTCACACTGTGAAGTATATCAAAATCATCTCATCTACCGATAAATGTCACTCAGATTGGATTTTAGCATCAACTGTTAGGATAATATCAAAAGTCTAATAGACTTGACATTCTCTTGACAGCTTTACTATTGACTCTTCCCTCTTTCGGTGTTATATTATATATAAGAAACAAACAAAGGAAGAACATGAAAGTCGGTGATTTATTCAAACTTGATAACATCAATGGCCATACCAGCGATATTAACCGTCGCACGGGTATCTATTTGGGCGAAGACATTATCCATCGTGACGATGGAGTTACTATAACGAATCATAGGGTGCTGTTGGTGGGCGATAGCCAGTCACGCCTATTTGATCAAGGATTGCTCAAACACATGCGAGTGCAAAATGAAAATCGGTGACTTGGTAATGCTCAAGCCCGATCCTAACTCTGAGGATCGTTTTCTCCGCATGCCAGTGGGTATAATCACTCACATAGATCCAGAAGACATAGGGGATAGTGAAGAGGTGTTAGTATTATGGAACGATGGCGAAGGTTATTCAAATCATTCAATGTATTATCTGGAGGTGATCAGTGAAAGTCGGTGATTTGATTTATGATGATCACTATGGTCAAGGTATTATTATCGAGATTGATGAGACTGGCGATCACACGATCAACTTTATCGAAGTTGGAAAGGTCGGCGTTCTTGACAGTCACATGATTCAGTTTGTGGAGGTGATCAGTGAAAGTCGGTGATTTAGTCAAGTTTAAGGATTCCGGCGCAATCGGCACTATCATTGCGCTAACGCCGGTAGCTGGTATTAAGAGATTTAAGTTACTACACAACGCCAAAGGTATACGAAACCCAGCGTTTTTTAGTACCGACGCCCTTATGCAGCTAACAGAGGTGCTTAGTGCAAGTCGGTGATTTAATACGGCCAACCAATCGGAGGTTTGATTCTATTGGTGTGGTGCTGAGTGCTATATTCGATGAGGCGTGGGTAATCATTCTTTGGAATAATGGGATTATTACACCGGTACATTATTTAACTTTGGAGGTGCTAAATGAAAGTCGGTGATTTAGTGCGGTTTCGTATACAACCGGATTTTGCAGTGGGTGTCATTGTTGAGATTAAGAATGGTGCAGAATATGGATGGCCGGAGGTCTGGGACTGGCATGGCGTTGGTGTGCTGTGGGCGGGACTTGATGGCAAGGTGCATTGGGAAAAAGAAAATAGTATTATATTGGTTAATCCTTCTTGACATTTACTTGACAGTTTTCCTATTGACTTTGACGCCATCCGGTGCTATATTTATAGAGTAAGGAGAAAAATCTATGGGCTATCGTTCAGAAGTCGTCTTCATCGTCGCCAAAGAGGTGATGCCACAGTTTTTAGTTACAATGGCAAAGTCGCCGGAAGCACGCAAGATGTGTTTTTCAGAGACAGATACGCGGATCAAAGATTATTGTGGGGAGGGCAACATCCTCTTTAACTGGGCAGCGATTAAGTGGTATGAGGGTTACGAGCCTATTGATGCTATCGTTGACTTTATGGATTGGTGCGACAACGAACATATCGCAGTCGATGACGACGAACAGGAGGCCATAAACTTCTATCGTTTCTTGCGCGTTGGCGAGGAAACCGACGATAACGTGGCACGAGGTTGGGCATTTAGCGATGTTTGTATTGAACGGAGTATTGCGTTTTGAAAGCCGGTGATTTAGTAATGTATGAGGGCAAAATAGGCACAATCATTAGAACCGTAGGCACCCTTTATCCTGGTTTTATTGAAGTTTTATTTGGATCAAAAAGAGAAAATATCCATTATGCGTATTTGACATTTCTCTGACAAAAATCAGTTGATTTTTGATGTGATTGGTGTTATATTATATATAGATAATAAAGAAAGGAGCTAAAATGTCTTATCATGGAACCGTAACTTGTTCGTATTGCCGCAACCGAGGACACAATCGTTCTTCTTGTGAGGCTATGACAGCCCAACTAAGAAAACGATTTGAACAATATAAAGCAGAGGGATACGATAGTGATGCTTATACATTAGCAGAACAAATCGGCACACGCACAGGCACAAACCCGCTTTCAGGTAAAAAAGTTAATCAGCGGTCCAATCGTCGTTGTTCGTATTGTAAATATAAGTTTGGTGATCACTGTCCAGAAGGCAAGGGGCATACCCGACGAACCTGCATAGAGTTGAAAAAAGATAAAAGCGATATGGAGAGACGAAATGTCGAATATCGCAAAACGGTATCAGCAAGCCTTAAAGATTTGGGCCTTGGCGTTGGTGCTCTCGTTAAACGAAGAGTTAGTGGATATTATACAAACGCTTGTGGCGAACAGGAATGGGATAGGCGAGAGTTAATATGTCTTGTTCATACTATTCGTTGGGATAAGATTAATGTTCTTTTTCCTCGTGAACATTCAATCGTAGTAATGCCTTTTATGCATCTTGAGCAAAAAACCCTTACAATGGGGCTTCCTCGATTAACAGACAGCGAAGGTGATGAAGTAGCGGTTAATGTGAAAGGTTGGGTCGAGCCAGTTGGGACGTGGGATGTAAAGAGCGATTTAGTGTCTTCTATTAATGGAGAGAAGATTAAAACTCCTACCGATGAAAAATGGCTGAATGGATCCAGCCCATCGCTTGATCATTATTTCAATGAAATAAAATAATAAACAACCTCTGACATTCTCTTGACATTTGAGACTTGACTTCTTCCCTACTTCGTGAGATAATGTATACATGATAACAGATCGAATGATGACTTTAGCTCAACTACTCCCCATCTTACCAACGATGGATGTACCTATCGAACGTATGCGTATATCAAAGGCCAACATCCGTTGGTTATTGCGCAACTTGCGGATCAACAACGGGGAGCATGAGAACATAGAACTTGCAATCTCACTTTTGAAAGAGTTGCGCAAGTCTTTACAATCTGCTGACATTTGAGCATTGACTTTACCTCGTTTCGGTGTTATATTATATATAAGAAACAAAACAAAGGAAGAACATGAAAGTCGGTGATTTAGTAAGGAACCTTAGCTCGGAGAGCGAACTGTTGGGGATTATTGTGGGCTGGCATGTCTCCGCCAACCATCGGTGGCGCTTTCCTCTTATACACTGGAATGACGGCCGCACAAGTTGGATCATCGCGCATCGTGTGGAGGTTATAAATGAAAGTCGGTGATTTGGTAAAAGTCTACAACTTCACAGAGAAGGCGCGAAAGGCATTGGCAAAATGCTCGGACGCTAACAATCACTTTATCGGCTTGATAGTTGCGGGTGATGGTAGTCCTAAGTATGGACATTATCGAGAAGTGCTGCGCTGTTGTGATGGTGAGGCGGAGTTTTATAATGTCGCCCGGTTGGAGGTTATCAATGAAAGTCGGTGATTTGGTAAAAATAACACGCATTTCGATCCTTTTGCCTATTGGCTCTGTTGGCCTCATCTTGCGTAGGTTTGATCAAAAGCATATCCAGGGTGGATATACTTTGTTTGATGTTGACTTTGGCAAACACTCCTCGCGCCGGGTTTTGGATAAAGATTTAGAGGTTATAAATGCAAGTCGGTGATTTAGTTAAAAGCGCAAAGGGGAACCTTGCCATTGTGCATAAGATTCATACGCCCCAAGTCTCTAATGATCTTCTTGTTGATGGTTATATTGATGTGCTGTTTCTTTCAACCGGTATTCTCGTTCAATATCGCCCACAAGCCTATTTCAGAGTTGTTAGTTCTTCTTGACAACCTCTTGACATCTAAAACTTGACTTTACCTCGTTTCGGTGCTATATTATATATGTAAGGTAGAGAAACACTTAGGAGCAAACAAATGGCAGTATCTTTTAACACATTCTTTTTGACAGCAAAACCAATCCTTGATTGTACTTTGCCCGTACTCCTTCGTGGACGGCATGGAGTTGGTAAATCTCAAGTGGTATATCAAATCGCGAATACCCGGAGTTTGCCAGTTGTCGAACGACGCGCATCACAGATGACAGAAGGTGATTTGCTTGGTTTGCCCGATGTGGCTGACACCGAGATTAACGGGCGCAAGGCTACCACCTGGAACGCTCCAGATTGGCTTGTGACTGCTTGTGAGCATCCGGTAGTGCTTTTCCTCGATGAAGTAGACAGGGCAACCGTAGAGGTTCGCCAGGGACTTTTTGAGTTGACTGATTCTCGCAAGTTGAACGGTTGGAGCCTTCACCCTGAAACTCTCATTATTGCCGCTGTCAATGGTGGCGAGCATGGCGCACAATATCAAGTTGGCGAGATGGATCCTGCCGAGTTGGATCGCTGGACTGTGTTTGATGTTGAGCCTACCGTTGAAGATTGGCTCAAGTGGGCGAATGATGGCAACATTACCGGTATCATTTGGGATTTTATCAATCACAACCATAGCCACTTGGAGCACCAAGGCGAGTTTGAGCCTAACAAGGTGTATCCGTCTCGTCGTTCATGGAAACGATTTAACGACGTTGCTGTTCGCACCAGCGTACTTGAAGAGAAAGGCAGCATGGATATGCTCTACAATCTCGCTAATGCCTTCTTGGGATTTGAAGCGGCAGTTGCATTGCGTGACTTCGTTGACAAATACGAATGGCAAGTTAGTGTCGAGGATATCCTTGAAAACGGCGAGATAGAAAAGACCGCTGAATGGGGCATTAACGATCATTCTGCAATGATTGAAAAGTTCGATGCATCTGGTGTGCTTAAAGAGGATTTGAATGAAACGCAAGTAGCTAATCTGGCTCAATATTTCGTAACTCTTCCGAGTGAAGTTGCTATGAAGTTGTGGAGTGTTTTGGGTGATGCTGATAACATCGAGAATGTTATTCAACTTCACAAGGCATATACTCCAGACGGAAAGAGTGTTAGTGAGCATCTTGTAGAGATTCTCGGCGGGAATGAATAAATGATTAAGGTTGGAACACTTGTTAAAGTTATTCCGGCTGGTGGACGTATCGCCTTCGTATTGGAGGCGATACCACCGAGAAAAGGTAGGCATGATATTGTAAAAGTTAGGTTTATGGAGGGTAAATCAGCTTCTCAACTATATGATGTAAAAGATTTGAAGTTGATATGAAACTTAAACTTTCCCCAAAAGACACCTTTAAGGTAGGTGATTTATTGACAAGGGAAACTGACAATAAACCTGCTTTAGTGGTAAGTATGAGAGAGGGAAACTATATTGCCGAGGTTCAGGAGATTCAGTTGCTTATAGACGGAAAAACTCAATGGTTTCGAGATGTTGAAGTTATTGCCAAGTATCTGACAACTTCTTGACATTTGAATGTTGACTTTACCTCGTTTTGGTGTTATATTATATGTATAGAAAGGAAAAAACTAATGTCAGATGATGCAAAAAAACCAGCCTTTAATCTTAACATGCATACAGCACGTTTGCTCATGCGCGAACCGTTCTTTGCTGCTTTGTCGCGAAGGATTGATAAAACCAGCACGACGGCCATTCCGACTGCCGGGGTACGCATTAATCCCGATCGACTACAGTTTGAGATGATGTATAATCCTGAGTTTATGGGTTCACTACAGGATGAACATAAACTTGGTGTGCTTATGCACGAGTTTTATCATATCGTTCTGGAGCACGTTACCTCTCGTAAACCAGAAGAGGGAATATCTCGCCTTGACAACGTGTCTATGGATTTGGCCATCAATGGATTGCCAGAGATGAAAAACAAGCTACCAAACGAGAAAAACCCTGGGCCGATGATGCCTTCTGGCGAGCCTATGAAGGGTTGTATACCCGGCGAAGATAGATTTGCTCATCTTCCCGCCGGAAAATCCTACGAATGGTATAAAGCAAAGCTGAAAGAAGAAGCAGAAGAGAAAAAAGGAGAAGGCGGAGAGGGTGGAGAGGGTGAAGGTGAAGGCGGCGAAGGTGGGGGCATTGGTGACGCTGATAGCTTCGATTCTCACGACGCCTTTGGAGAGGTTGATGGTGCAAGCAGAGAGATAGCACAAGAGCGATTGAAAGAGGCGCTAAAGCAGGCAGCACAAGAGGCGGAAAAATCTAATAACTGGGGATCCGTGTCACATGACATGCGAAAAAAGATTATGGATTCTATTAGCAGCAAAGTGGATTGGCGCAAAGTGCTACGGTATTTCGTAAGGACTTCACAACGCGCCGATAAGCGAAGCACGCCGCGACGCCTTAACAAGCGATACCCGCGTATCCATCCCGGTAAGCGCGTTCGTCGTCAAGCTAAAATCGCTATCAGCATTGACCAATCTGGTTCCGTTGATGATGGCATGTTGGCTATGTTCTTTGCTGAGTTGAACAAGTTGTCTGATATTGCGGAGTTTACCGTTATTCCGTTTGACTCCGTAGTGGGTGAGGATAAAATATATGTCTGGAAAAAGGGACAATCGCGTGCATGGGAACGTGTAATGTGCGGAGGAACAAACTTTGATCCGCCAACCAAGTATGTCAATGAACGTGATTTTGATGGACACCTTGTTTTGACTGATATGTGTGCTCCTAAGCCTATTAAGAGTAGGTGTCAGCGTATGTGGATGACCACATCTGCATATGCTTCTCGCCCCTATTTTCAGACCAATGAGAGAGTGATAGCAGTCGATTAAAAGCCGTAGAATCGCTCTGGCTGGCTTTGCCTTCGCTGTAGCGGTTCCCCCACCTTAGAGAGAACACGAGCCAACACAGAGCCACCCAGGAGCGATAACAAGATGAAATACTATATCAGTCAAACAGAGGTTACCATCGAGGATGGAAAAATAACCGGTTATGAAATGGTGCTGACTAAACCCGATAGCTATAAACCAACCTTTAATATGTTGCGGAAAATGAAACGCTTGGAGGTTGAAAATATCTATATTTGCGAGCATCCTAAAAACTCTCGTCGTTATGGTAGGTTGCTCCGCGCACAAAACAAACGCCACAAGGCAAAGCATCCTCGTTCTGTTATCACCATGGGCGACTTGGCCAAGATGACAGAGCAAGCAGATAAAGAGTTAAGTTTACAAACCTCTGACAAATAAAGATTGACTCTCTCCCTTTTTGGTGTTATATTATATGTATAAAAGGAGATACCTTAAATGACTCTTGGCGACAGACTTCAAGCGATAGTGGATAGCGAGCACTTGCCCTCTAAAAATCAGAGGTTTGCAAGGGGTTTGTTATCATATTACCAGCAAAAGCGCAGCCTAACAAGTGGGCGTCGGGTTTGGGTTGATAGGCTTGAGGGGATTATCGAGAAAAACAAAAACGCAACTGTAAACCCGTTGGTTGGGGAGATTGATGGTGTTTATTCGCGGGTAACCGATAAATCAAGTTGGGATGCTGGTTTTTTGGAAAGCATCCGATCGCAAGTTGCTTGCGGAAACGATCTATCCGATAGACAAAAAGAGATATATAATAAGATTAAAACCAACTTTTCCCCAGCCGCTTTCGTAGAAGAACAAGAATGGAAAAGCGAATATTTTGAAAAGCACCATGAAACTGCAAATATCTTGGCCCGATATTACGCTCGAACCCATTATTATCGTAACTTTGTAAATCAGAACAGTGATTTGAATAAGACTATTGATAACATTAAAGAGAGAGAAAACTATATTCCCTTAAAACGGTTTTTCAATAAACTTGTCAATAACAAGTTTGCTAAAAAAGTGCTTGCTGCTCATTATTCTGAACCAAAATATGCGGCCGGTTCGATGGTTAGTGCTCGTTCTAATGCAAGTTGGGTTGTCCGTGTTGCATTAGAGAAAGGCGGCATTGTGATTGATAGTAAGCAACCTGTTATCTCTGCCGCCAATGGCGCAAAGCGATATCAAGTGTTGCCGATTGGATCATCAAATATGATTATCATCGAAGAGAGATATCTAAAGAAGTTTAAGAAAGCAAAAGCAAAACCAGCAACAGAAGAAGAAATATCCTTTTAACATTTACCTGACAACTTAATGTTGACATTGCCCCCTGTGAATGGTATAATGTATATATCAAAAGGAGAGAAATACATGGCTACCTCGACAACTCCCGCTTCTACCCACAATGGTCACCAGATCCATACCTGCCGTTTCGACGCATGGACACACAAGGATTCTACGGCGCACCGCGAAGCGGGCGATCAGCTTCAGCTTTTCCTTGTGCCCTTGCGCTATTGGGTACATGCCGATGATAGGCTCGGTGCTCGTGGGGATGCCCAACGCGCAACGTATTACCTTCGTATTCGCGCCTACACCGCGAAGCAAGCAAGAAGTCTCGCGAGTCGCGAAGCTAACCAGTATGATGGTGTTTCGTGCGGTACGCCTGAGTTAATGAGCTAATAGTATAACATTCACCCCAAAAAGAGAGAAAAACAACATGGCATCAAATCTACGTCAAGTGATAACCCGCGAGGCCGCAATAAAGGATTTTGAAGGTTTTATCCTTCCATCTGTCCGACAAGAATATGAACAAGACGGAATACCAGATATTCCCGCAAGGCACGAGGCCTGGAATAACTGGACAGATTCTCTATGTCAAAACGGACAAATATCCGACTGGCAATATGAAAACTGGTCACACCCACCTTGCAACGATTAACATTTACCCCAAAAGAGAGAGAAAATAACATGGCAGCACGACGAACAAACAACAATGGCGTTATCCGATCCTGGACACAAGGCGTACCCGCCCGCAATAGCAGGCAAACACTGACAACCGATGGCGTTAGGTTGTTCTCCTATGCGCTCTGCATTGGTGTGCGTAGCGAAACCGGAACGGCTATCGTGGGCGACTACACTGCGCCTGCTGGCGGCTATCATTCGCAAACCACATCGTGCCACGTTGGGCGAGCAAAGGCACAAGCAGATGACGTTTGGCATCCTTTGTTGTTCAAGAATACACTTTCCTAAATCAAACCTTTTCGAGAAGAGAGAATAAAATATTATGGACATTATTATAGAACAAAACGAAACCGAGAACGATCAGCCTGTAACCGCTATGGTAAAAGCTATTCGTTCATGTGAGA
>Ga0208011_1000346_pt1 | contig 18724 bp, 15 predicted proteins | sample 7_EtaG_FD_184080 | JGI IMG/M metagenome (GOLD analysis project Ga0208011, IMG submission 184080) | Marine viral communities from the Subarctic Pacific Ocean - 7_ETSP_OMZ_AT15161 metaG (SPAdes) (version 2) | ecosystem: Environmental > Aquatic > Marine > Oceanic | place: Pacific Ocean | collected...
TGCCATTAATCTGCTGCCTCCGGTGTGTTACCTGCATCTACCCAAGCTTTAAAGTCTGGGTTTTGGTCATTACAATTAATGTAAGACTTTCCATCATCCTCAATACGTGCATAGATTTGCACATCTGGATTGATTTTAGTAAGTTTTTTATACTTCATAGTTCTGCTGAGAATGCAATGTACTTACCAGCACCATTATATGTACTAGCACGACTACCGTAACCTGCTGTTAAACCACTTGCCACAGTGAAATAGATATGTGCTTGTAAAGTGTTCGCAGTATCGAAAGTAGGTACTGCATCACAAACAGTACCTGTAGCTAATTGGGAAATCTTGTAATCAGTTACTGTTCCTGTCGATTCTATAGCTGTAGGAGGCACCCTCATAGGTACAGGGAAGGTGTGAGTATATTGACCAGTTGTAGTATTTCTATTATATCCTTGAGCAATAGCGGTATCATTCGCCATAGATTGCCCATGTCCTGTTCGATAATAATATCTCAAACACCTTAGTAATTCATCACCATACGATCTCATTTCAAAGTCAGTGGCTGTATCTCCTACTTCTAATTGAAGTCCTGTTAAGTCAAATGTTGCATCATCAGTATCATACCAAGTGTCTGTCATATCTGGAACTTGATCAGAACCACTTGTATTTTTCCATGAGTTTAAAGTATGTCCTGAAGTGCTTTCGTCAGTACCTACAAAAGGACATATGTAAATATCCATACCTTCACCATTATCATTACCGAAGGATATATCTGCATGGCCTGGTACGGTCTTAGTAATCTTCGTCCAAGTATTTGCTGAAGAAATTGTAGCAGCAAAACTGTACTGCTTACTAGTCCCATGCTTTGATTCTAGAATTACATAATAAGTTTGAGCTACACTTGATCTCAACCAGAAACTCATAGTCAAATAACTAGAAGTGGATTCAGCTTGCCAACCTGAGCAAGCTAGATCTTGGTCTTCTACTTTATATTCAATTTTAATTTTATCACCAGCTTCTACACTTGTCTGATTACCATTTGTAATTCGATAAGCATTCCTAAATCCTGCAGCCCAAGGTCCAGTATCACTAGAAGTTAAAGCTAACTTTGACCTTGTTGGGTCTTCGTGAGTACCAGCAAAGCTTGTCTTAAAACGATCTGCTGTTCTATAACCTACCAAGTTAGAACTTGTTCCGCGTTGCCAGATTTGAAATGCGCCGTTAATTATTAAATTATGAGCTCTACCAGGTGAACTTATACCTGTTAAACTAGCACCACTAATTGCAGGTAAAGCGCCTGTTAATTTATCAGCAGGTAATGTACCAGTTACAGTAACATTACCATCTACTTGTAAGTTATTCTCACAAGTTACATTCTTTGAACTATCCAGAGTTACATTGGCTCCAGAAGCTCCTGAGTGTTGTAACTCAGTTGTTATTACTTTTGCCATTATGGTTTAGGATTGTCAGATTTTACTTTTGTGAGCTTTGCTGCCATATCCGTAGAGAAAGCGCCTTTCTTATAAAGGTCGTCTAATTGATCTCCAACCGAAGGGTACGCTAACTGTCTTTTCATCGAGTATGCGATTTCAGCTAACTCAGCATCTCCAGCAGTACGTTCAGCTTTTTCAGCGTCGGTTAAAGGTACTTGCTTAGAAGTGTTTGTTTTAGCGTCATATATTGTGTGATACATAATTAATTAAATCTCATAAACTGTAACTTCCCCATCATCCAGATTAGCGGATGAATCAGGGTAAAATTGAACTCTATCTAATGTTCCACCTACGTCACAATGTCCATTAAAGAAGTAATGTATGCCGGATGTACCGGATGAATTGGCCAAGCTCATCCAACCAGAAGCAATCCAGATATTACCGGTGAAATTAATTAAATGTATATAACCAGTTCCTCTGTATGCAGCATTATCAGAACCTATAAATCTAAAACAATCTGTCGTATTGTTTGTACCTTGAGTACTATTACCGACAAAAAGTGACTGTCCGTTATAACCAGAAGTAACTACACCACCTGAGGGTCCAATTCGGAATGAATGGTGGTTAGCACCATCATAACTGATATCTTTAAATACTACATAGACTTGTTTTGCTGTAGCAGAAATACCAGTGTGGGTGTATGAAGTTCCAGTTCCTACGGAAGTATTAGATGATCCTACTAAGTTCCATCCTGATGTTACTGTAGCCCATTCCATACCGTTACTGGTATATCCAAGGAATTTATCAGTACCACTAGGTGCTGCGTGGATGTCTAACTTAGCTTCAGTTAGTGAGTCATCTGCTATAACAGGTGCAGCCCAAGACAAAACTCCTGAACCGTTTGTTGTTAAAGTTTGGTTTGCTGTCCCATCATCCACTGGAAGAGTGAGCTGAACGGCAGCATTACTTGTTGTTGTAGACGGACCTTTAAAGGAGACGGTTCCACCGCCTGAGTCCGCTTTAATTTTTAGTTCGGCCATTAGGCTGCTACCTCCATTGCTGTAATCCAGCTATTAAATCTAGGAATTCCTGCTGCGTCAGTATCAGCAGCAGCTCTACGATTTAAATAGTAAGTACCTGCTGAAGCCTCTGCGTACTGATACATAAATCGAACAGTATATGTTATTGCACTTGTAGCACCAGCTGGATCAGGATAATTAACTACTGAGAAAGTACTAGGTGTATATGTTGCGTCATCTGTCAGGTCACCAGTTAAAGCAAATACTTGTGTTCTACTACCTGCAGCTGCAGGAAGAATTGTTGTAGCTCCACCTGATATAGCTTTCCTTACGGTAATTGAAAATTTTTGTTCATTAGCAGCGTTACCTTCACCATTTATCGTGAAACTAAGCAGAATTTTATTACTTGAACTTGTTGGTGTAATTGTTACTGCTACTGTACTGAATCCACTTGTGGTATCAGCATCACAACTGATTGTCTCTACAGCGGTTATTAACGCAGTTTGAACTTGAAGGATTTTACCTCCTACACCTGATGCTAGATGTACAGAATCGATACCGCCATCTGCTAATTCTGCAGAATCAATAGCATCATCTGCCATGCATCCATTATCTATTGTGCCGTCTGGTAGTCCACCTACGGCTAAATCTGTTATTGTTCCATTGGTCCCCAGGTCGATATTACCTGCAGCGGAACTTCCATCAATTGTAATTCCCATTAGCTAACTACCCAGTTTCCGTTTACAGTTACAGTGGCATTGACCGTTATAGGTCCAACACTGTGTGCTCCTTTACCAGAAGCAATAGTATGATTATTTGATATTGTTTGATCGTTCTCGAATATACATCCATCAGCTACAGCACCTACAACGTCAGCCCATACAGGGTCATTAGCACCTATCTTTAGGTATTGACCATCTGTACCTTTAGCGAGTCTCTGATCTCCAGATGCGTCTCTAAAGAGTATATCACCTCTAGTTGTTAAAGGTGTGCTGTATTGAGATACAGCTGCCCATACAGGGTTAGCTCCAGAGCCTTGTGTCTTCAGATAGTATCCATTAGTTCCAGCAGGTAATCTAGCCCAAGCATCAGTACCTGAACCATAGATAACATCACCTTGAACTATAGACATATCTGTCTTAGCTGCTGTTACAGTATTATCACCAGGAGTATTAATAGCTAGAGCTGAACCAGATTGTATTACAAAGACCTCAGCATTAGCTGGTGGTCCTGCAGTAAACTTAATGGTATCAGCATCAGTCATGACGAATCCGTCTAGACCTCCTGTACTAGTACCTGTGTTAGGTTTCTGTATAACACCGTTAACACTAACCATCAGTTGTGCTGCATTAGTTATACTAGCTGCACTTCCACCTGTAGTATTCTCTTTAAGATCATAGCTAACATCTGAACCATTATAGGTTGCAGCATTAGTTGTACCTGCATTACATAGGACTAAATACTTAAAGTCACCTGTAGATGTCACCTCACCCCATGCAGAGCCGTCATAGACGAACATCTTATTGGAGCCAGTATCAAAGTAAAGGTCACCTTCATCATTATTAGATCCAGGTGCAGAACCTGCTATACGATATCTACTGTTAAAGTCGTTTATATCATCACTTAACTGTACAAAGTCTGCCTCTCTTATCATCACCTGGTGGTAAGTATAAGTATGGCTAGATCCAGTGGATTTAAGAAGTAAACCAGTACCAGCTGCTATAACATATGGGTTAGCATTACCACCTTCTCCACCTCTTAATTCGGTAGGGAATCCATTGATTGTTACAGTTGTATTATCAAGGGTATCACCATTAGTAGATACACCACTAGAGTTAACTGTAAGTCCTCCAGCGTCAGAGATACTAACTACAGTACCTGCGGCTGGGATCGTATTAGCGAATGATTCATCATCTGCTATCAGTTCAACACCGTTGATACCTGATACCTGCGTACCTACATAATCAACAACAGCTCCTGATGTAGGGAATTTAGCATCATCATCAGTGATAGTTGTCTCTTTAGCTAAACCTTGTATCTGGTTTATATCTGCAGTAGCTGCAGTAACACCGTCAAGTATGTTTAATTCAGTTGTAGATGCAGTAAGATCATCTATTCTATCTAATTCATCTGAAGTTAGAAGCTTAAGCTTTGCAGCTGCTCCTGTCTGCATACTAGATAGTTCAGTTAGATCAGCATCTAATGGTTGCTTATTATTTAATTGAGTCTGTACATTAGATGTAACTCCATCTACATAGTTAAGTTCTGCAGTAGTTGAAGTGACTCCATCCATTAGATTGAGTTCTGAAGTAGAAGCTGAGATACCATCTAATGTATTCAGTTCACTAGCACTCGCAGTAATTGATGCTGTTAAATTAAGGTTTGTTGTAGAAGCTGTTAAACCATCTAACTTATTTATTTCAGTAGTAGAGGCTGTTACACCATCTAATATATTTAACTCTGTAGTAGTTGATGTGACACCATCAATAGTTCCAAGCTCAGCTGCACTGAGTGCTACTAAAGCTGTTGCTTCAGAGCTACCCATACCAGCTAAGGTTTCTAACTGAGGATCTACACCGATTGTAACTTTGCCTGTACTAGGAGCATTATCAGTTATTACAACTGCAGTCCCAGCTACTAGGTCATCTGTAACTTTACTAGTTAGTTTGGCGTCTACTCTGGCATCTATAGCACCAGTAGTAGCAAGTTTTGTATTATTACTTACCCACGTCTCTGTACTGTCTATACTATCAGTGGTTTTATTCCACTTATTAGCTACAGCAGCTTCTGTTTCTTGTGTATTATACAGTGTTTGATTAAAGTCTTCGTTCAAATCCTGTGATCTAATAGCAGATCCAGAGAAGAACTCAGCCCTTAAGCTATCAATTTCTGTATCTCGATATATCCTAATAGCAACATCTTGCCCAGGGGCTGTGTTGAATTGGACTTGTGTAGCACTGGCTAGTGTGTATGCAGTTGTATCAATCTGATCCAAGGATACCTTGATATCAGTTGTCTCTAAATATGGGAATGTGAATGAATACAGGACGGTGGAATTGTTTCCTGTATAGTTATTTTCAATTGTATAGGCCATGTGTTACCTGTTTTGCATTTCAAGTAATTGTTTTGCTTCCTGTAATTGTAGGCGGCCAAGTTCAGGATTTCTACTGGTATTGTATCTTGATGCTTCTTCTTTCTGACGTGCTCTTATTAACATCATTACATTAGGATCAGATCTCATTTGAGCCCATGCTAATCCTCTAGCTCTTTGGAATAAACCATTAATTAATTTATTATGAGCATAATTCATAGGGTTCTTTTGTTTAAAACCTGACATTAAGTCATATTCCATTTCAACTAGAGAAGCTTGTACTCTTGGATCTTTTGCTAATTCAGCTAGTTTAGCTTCTAAGTTTTGTGAACCAATCAATCGTTGGAATTCAGATCTAAGTCTAGGGTGATCAGCTAAAGAAGTACCATCTGGTGCTGTTAATGTAGTTACACGTAAATCGTAGTTACTATTCATTAAAAACTGTCTACCTTTAGAACTATCAAAGTTCAAAGATATAGGACTTATAGCATTATACATTCTAGTTAGTGGATCCCAATCACGTACAGGTTGACCTGTTAATATATCATATTTAGTAGGAAGTTGTGCACTAGCAATCCCTTCCATGAATAAGTTTCTATTCCTTATCTGATCAGCAAAACCGGAGTTCAACTCCTTCATATGAGGGTTGATTACTTTACCTATTTCATTTCTAAGACCAGCTAGAGGCATAGCATTGTTCATTAATGCAGCAGCTAATTTCTCAAGCTTCTTAGGATCTTTACTAAATAAACCGAAAAGTTGTTGAACACCTTGTAGGTAAGTTTTAGTTACCATACCTTTACTAATGATCATAGCGTGAGCAAGTAACCCTTGCTCTGCCCATTCATCTCCCATCAATCTTTGGTTATCACCCATGTCTGCTACTGCAGCTAGGATGTTAGAGAATGGTTCAAAGGAATCATATCCAACCCAGACATCACCTAACTTAATAGAACGTGGTACCCAACCGGCTGCTTCCCACACACGTTTAGTTGCAGGATCTGATGGGCCATTACCTGTCAGACCACCAGTTAGATACTGTTGACCTGCCATAAAGATAACACCCGTACCCATTGCTAGCCTTCCATTCTGTAGAGCTTTAGCATTAACTAAATCTTCTGCAGTTTCAATACCATACTTAACAACATTAGTTAAATCATCAGGTGTGGCTCTAGCAATATCATTGAACTCTTTAACTAAGAAGTTGAATCCTGGAATATGTTTAAAGGATAACTCTAAACCATTGATACCTGTTCTAGCAAATAGATAGAAAGGTTTCAATGCCGGCTGCTTACTAAAGAGATCATCCATAGCTTTACCTAATGGACCTAAATCTTTACTAAGAGTAGCTTCTCCTCTAGCATATTTCAGCATGCTATCACTTATAGCACCTGTTTGAGGATCAAATATTTCATCATATAACCTAGCTTCATACTCTTTAATTAGATTAGGAGTTACATCAGGTATTACACCTGACTTCTGCCCATCAAATGCTGCTATCATAGCCTTCTCTTTAGCTCTCATTCTAGCTAAAATCATAGTAAAGGCATCATCAGTAGCAGCCATTAACTTAGTTGAATAAGTAAGGAAGCCATTCTGATTAGCAGCCCTAGCTGTATTAGTTATATTAAAAGCTGCTTTCTCACCTGCAGTTCTAGCAGGATCTTCAGCCCAGAATCTTACTAGATCCCAGTGTTTATCTCCTAATGTATATTCAGCATATCTAGTCTTAATTGTGGATATATCACCAGCCCAATAACTATTCAACCTACTAAAGAAGTATTCATAAGCTTCTGGTATAGATTCTACCATAGCGTTAGCAGTAGCTAAGGACTGCTTTAACATAGAACTATCAGTAAAACCAGATGAAGCATACTTCATAGCACCTCCTAAAGTCTGTGCCATAGGACGTGTGAATACTGCACTACCTGTACCCATAATAGCTCTTAAAGGAGTCTTAGGACCACTCAGGATGCTGTGTATCATTACACCTTGAAGCTCTCTGATCATCTGACCAGTTTGTTTGATACCTTGAGGTGTTGTAGTACCCATCAATTTAGCACGCATATAATTATCAAAATCTGTCCAGTTACTAATCTTATTAGACATTGAGAAGGCTTCTAATAGAGATCTCAGGAAGTCATCAGTAGGAGCTTGGTTAGCTAAGTCAAGCATCATATCAACTTGACCTTTAGTAGTAGAATGTATTTCAGATAAAGCCTGATTCACTAACTTCTGACCACCTCTTGAAGCTGCCATCTGTCTACCTGCTTCGCTAAGTAGAAATCTAGCTCGCTTTGTTTGCTCCATACCTACAATAAGATTATCTCTTATATATTTAAGAGGGCCATCTATATCATTAATATCAGCTACATCTATTAGTTCTCTAGATGCTATAGCTCTATCACGTAATTGTTTGAATAGAGATTCTTGTATTAAATCACCAGCTATGATATCTTCTATAGCCCATGATTCAATGCTACCGAATCTATTCACAACATCAGCTTGTATCGGTCCCCAGAATTCTTCAGGGCTTAATTCACCAGCATTACGTCCACCAAGTACTTCTTGGAATCTAGAAAATGCATCTTCAAAGGCTTCTTCTAAACCTCTTCCTTTATTTTCTAAGTTACTAACTAGAGCTTGGAAGCGTGGGTCATCTGCCATTCTTTTGGCTAATGCAGGTGTAATACCCTTAGCACCTAAACCATTCTCAGCTAACGCTTCAGCAGCTGCAGGTGTAATGAGGCTATCAGTTGAACCTAGCTCTGAACCTAGTTCTTTATCAATCCTTCTTAGAGATTTACTTACATCCCAAGCACTACCAGTTGAATTAGGAGAACCTTGCCAAGGATCAGATATATTTTTATGACCTCTATAACCGGGATCATCCATCTCTACTTCTGCTTTCTCAGAAATCTGATTATTAATACTATCAGTACGTTCAGTTGTTTTACGCTCAGCTCTAGCTAAATTATCTTCACCTGGAGGTGACCAGGTTCTATACCTACCACTACGATCTTTCTGTTTGACTAAAGACATCTGAACTAATTGTTGTTCAGATGTTAACTTATTAAAATCAATACCTTTATTAAATAGTTTTTGAGAAGTTGCTATTCTTAGATTTTCATCTACCAAACCTCTAGCAGTTTCTTCAGCCTTAGCTCTCTCAGTAGCATCCAGTCTATCAACCTTCTGCATAGTGTGCCTATCTGTCTTACCAACTACCTTTAACTTACCTCTTCTACGAGCTATTGCTTGCCAACCAAAGTCAGCTACGACACCAATACCAGCTCCTTCTGCTACGTTTTTAACCGTCTTCAGTGCTGGGTGATCAGCGTCATTAGTAGTGAAAGGTGTATCAACAAAACCAAATCTATCTCTTAATACTTGTAATCCATTGGCATCTTGAGAGTATTCAGAGAACATATCTGATACCACACCGACTGAGGCACCCTTAACTAAGGTGTTCCCACTAAGCAGTGTAGCACGTGTTGCAGCTCCTACCATACCGGTAGCTTTACCAGCTCTTCCAGCCCATCCTAGGACAGGTATAGCCATCGTACCGAAGTGTACACCACCACGTAACATACCACCCCACCAAGTTTTGGTGATAGGGTTGAGGTCATTTCCTAGTGGATTCCAGTCTGGTGTATAACCACCGTCCTCTTTAGCTTCCCTAGCCATCTCACCAGATGCCATATCAATGATACGTTCTGGTGCAGTGAGGATAGAACTAGCAGTATCTCTAACACCACCGACTAAGGCATTTTGTACTTCTTTTACATTTTCTTTAAGGCCGAACTCGGAAGCATCTTTAGCTGAATGCGAGTCCTTTACCTCAGCAGCACGTTGTTCAGTTTGCTGCTGTTCAAGAAGTTGAGCTTCAGTATGTAGCTTCTCCTCTTGATCTAATTCATCTGCGAATTGAGTTGCAGCTTCTGTAGCCTCTTTAAATTCGTCTTCATTAAAACGTGAGCTTACTGGCATTATGCTGTCCTCCAAAGAAAGTTAGAATTCCAGAAGGATACTTCTTCACTGGGTTCGACGTGTGGATGGGCACCTGGTGTTAGTTTGTGCTGATATAATATTTCTTGAATTTGAGGAGTCATAAGAGAATCAGGATTTAAGTCGGCATCAGCCCAAGCATTTACTAATTCTAGATATGTAAATTCATATCCAGTAGCTGTTTTAATTTTACCACGCTCTAATTGATTCATTACTTCAGCTATGGTTAAACTTTCTACATCTATTTTAACTACAGTACCTTTGTTATCTTTAGCATCATACTCACCACCTTTGTACTCTGGTTTTTGGAGATCTACTAAAATACCAGGATTATCAACATTAGTTCTAACTACTCTTTGATTAGTACCTTTTATAGTTATAAGATTATTCTTACCTATTTTTTGATTAAGATTATATTCAACACCAGGCAGCTTTATCTTACCACGACTCTGATAAACAGCAGCTTCTTGTGGTGTGATTTTAGCCATGTTAGCAAATCTCTGTATTGAGAGAGGTATGTCTAATTTACCATTTTTTTCTCCACCTGTAGCTTCATAAAGATTTACCATTTGCGCTACATCAGCCTCTAAAGATCTTATAGGGATAGCATAATCATAACCATTCTGTTGGAACTCTTCTCTTACAGCATTGCTCTTAGCTACACTCGAACCGAACTGACGTTCTGCAAGTCTATACTTATTATCTGTAATTAACTTTTGAACGCGAGCTTTGGCATCCTCACTAGCTTGATGATGGGGCATCCCACCGTCTAAGTTTTTTTGATATAGAAATACATAGTCAGTTTGTGCCGACTCAATAGTTTGTTTCTTTAAAGCACCTGGAGCCCAAGGAGATGTTGAAGTAATATGGTCATTAACATAACCTTCAATAATACCTTTATCAGCTTTTACAGTATCAAAATTAACTTTTAATTCACTAGCTGTTACTTGGCCTTTATCTATGAAATAAGTTTGAACATCTGGTGAAGCATATCGAATTTGATCTTCTGTTAATTTACCACCCTGTCTTTTTCTAAGGTATTCTAAATTCGCTTTAACTTGATTATCATCAACATTCTCTGCGTGTAATATACCAGTTAAAACATCCCAACCAGATCTATTGTATGTCTTCTCCCATTTCTCTACTAGGCCTTGTAGATCCGTTGCTGGAGGAAATGCACCATGATTATCTTTTTTATATTGTGCTACATAATTTAATACATCATGTTTAAGTTGAGTCTTATGAGCACCTAGAGCTCTTTCTCTAGTACCAATTTTATCAACTGCTGCTTTATCAGCTTCATATTCTAAATCATATTCAGCTAGAAATCTTTCACCTAAGAATTCACGATACGTTTGTTGCTTCTTAGATTTAGGATCCATTACTGTATCCAACAGTTCTCTTGCTTTCGCATTTGATAATAAGCCTGCTTTTGCATCACTCATTAGCTGTTGAAATATAGCTAACTTAGCTTGCTGAGGTCCATAAAAATGAGAAAGATCCTTAAACTGCTCTTGTACTGTCTTATATAAGTCTCTTGAATCTGATGACCCATAAGCTACTGAAAGGGCAAAACCCATCTCTTGGTTAATAGTACCTTCTCGTCTTGTCTTTACATCATCAGCAAAGTTAACATCATTACCTTCTTGCCATTTAATGATCTGAGGTGTTATATGTTGACCTATTAATTCTTCTGGGAAGCCTGCAAATTGTTTTACAATCTGAGCTATATTAGCTTCTTCTAATGCAGCTCTGATTTTAAACGAATGACCTTCAGGCCAAGCATCAGGATTATCTAATGTAAACTGCTGACCAGGGAATTCTTCAAGTGTGATTGGTACATTACTATTACCATCAAGTAAGCCTTTTACTTGATTCCCGTAATGCTTCATCATCAACTGCATTCTATACGGGCCTTGTCTCCAAGCATCTAAGTTGAAAAGCTTTTGAAGATTATCATCATCTAATTCCCTTAGTTGATGATACTTACCAGCTATAGCTCGTATTCTCTCAGATTTTACCTTCTCCCCATCAGATAATGCATTGAATTCTAATATAGCTTGGATGGGTGCTACCTCACCATCTCTTAATGCTTTATCAAAATCTATTGCAGCATTATTACGAGCCTGTTGATCATAGATTTTTATACCAGCATTTACTATACCTTCAAGTGATTTAGATAAATGTTTAGCATTAGCTAAGCCACTTTCAGCTATGTACTGTTGTACTACAGCGTTGTAAGCTTCGACACCTGCTGTACGGTCTTGTTGGTTCTTCAGATCTTTAAGACCTAAGTCCATGTGTGTCTGTATATCTCTCTGTTCTGCGGCTCTATTAGCATCTAGGTAGGGTTTAAAGTCAGGTACTTTGATTGGCTCAAAGTTACCGGCTTCGTCGAATGACTCAAACCCTATGTTTGTTTTAAATTTTTTAGGATTGTTCATCATGTTTATACCCAGAATTTGTCCCAATTACCACCCTTTGCTTGACCATAAGTACTTAACCCTGAACTTACAGCACCTGCACCTATAGACATCATGTCACCAAATCCAATACCTGGTACACTCATAGCAGCTACTGGTGATTGTAGGCTAGGACCGGCACCTGTCTTAGGTGTCATCATACGAGGTGCAATAGCAACCTTAGACCATGCTGAAAGATCACCTTGGTAATGCTTACCAGCTAATGCATCCATTCTAGATTTACTACCACGTCTTGCAGACATTAAATTCCTACTTACCATCGCATTGGCTCGACCAAATTCACCAAGTGAGTTAAGTAGGTTTGCTCTTTTAGCTGATTTACTTGCTCTTCCACTACCTCTAGCTGCTGCCTCTCCTTGTGCTCGGTATAATTCTCTCATCATACCTTGTCTAGTAAATGCAGCTTTAGCAAACTGTTCATTTAATCTAGTTTGTTCAGCAGAGAAAGCTCCATTAGCAGCTTGATTATTTAATTCTAATTGTTGTTTATATTGCCCTAGACGTATATCATATTCTTCAGTAGTACGTTCATTGTACTGACCTATCATCTGATTTGTAAACTCAGCTGCGTAAGCAGTCTGTGCAGCTTGATTCGCAAATGCTCTATCTTGCTCTGCTTTGCGCTGAGCGGCTTGTCTTCTAGCTGAGTCCTTTGCAGATCTAGCTCCAAAGAAGCCACTAACTAAAGAAGCTCCTGCGGAAATACCTGCATAAACGGCTGGCATAATTTATTCCTCCCTATTAAACACGGTTGTAGAATTTTTTGTTGTATTTTCCTTCCCAGTTCATACCTAAAAGGCTGACTGGTAACGGAGTATCACCTATAATACTAAGTGATATGTTCTCGTTACGTTGATATACTGGGACATCATGTACAGCTTCAGCAGCCATAGCTACGTTGTTCAAAGCATACACATTAGGTTGTACAATACTAACCGTATGTGTTCGGTCTGGTATACCAGTTAAATTAACATTATACTTAACAGGACCGCTAAGACCTGTAGAGACTTTAAGTCTATGTATAATTAGATCAGCAGAATAATCAGCAGTAGGAAGTTCTCCTTTCTGTTGACTATAATATAACTTAGGTAGATCTATAGTCATTGTATAGATGTACCCGATAATAATATTCTTACCTCTATAATCACCTGCAATATCTACATACTCACTAGGAGCTGAACCAGCTACAGTAGGATATAATATAGCACCTACACCACCAGGTGTGACTCCTCCAATATAACCACCCAATGCAACAACAGCTAAAGATTTACCTGTCATATGTACAAACGGTAGGAATACTCTAGTGGTATTAGTTGCGGAATCATATGTCCTATATGGATTAGTGTTATACATATCCATACATACGTCAGTCTTCTCACCAGTAGGTAGAGTCAAGAATCCACTATCACTAGCCTGTCTAAGGTCAATAGATATTGTAGATATATTAGATCCATTAGCTACGACAGCGTAGAATGTACTACCATCGAAGAATTGATCTACAAGATTACCTGTTAGATCCCACTTATACCAAGTAGAAGCTTTCCTACCTTCCGGTACTTGATAGAATCTGAATTGATATAGTGTATTAGTACCTGACTGACCTAATGATATGATACTCATACCAGGAGATCCTGCTATATTATCTATAGTCGCAGGTATTAATTCAGGTACAATACTAGATGTGTTGAACATCTGTGGAGGGTCAGTTAGACTGATGCCTGATAGTTCGAATAACCTAGCCCACAAAGGAGTCTTAGATATAAAAGCTACTGATGTTCCTAAGTTAATAGGTTCAATATTAGTATCAGCTTCGAAGGCAGATAGTCCATTAATCTTTGCAGTCTCAGGACTTAGAATGTCAGAGTCAGTAGATAGTAAGAATTGTTCAGTATCACTAAACATAACCAAACCGGCACTCGTAGTCTTAACGTAGTTAAGGAATACAGGTCTAGTAGATGAAGCAGAAATATCGATTGGGTCATCAGCTGCGGCAATTTGTGCGGATCCTACAAAGAAGTCAAAGAATGAATTAGCTCTACTCATTACAACAGTGTCACCACTTAGGAAACCAAAACGGTTTCTAAAGAAGAACATGTTTCTAATCTCACCACCTACAAAGGTAGGAGCAGGGTTAGTTAAACCATCACCTACATCTCTATCTTCCCAAGTAACAGGATCATATTCAAATGAACCATCAGCTTTCCTCACTAATTGATGAGGCATAGTTAGAGGGTCTAACTTATAACTAAGCCCAGGCTCATTACTTTCAGCCCATGTACCAGGACCAGTAGAAGCACTAGCTGTAGTTTGAAACTCTACCCACATATCATCTTCAGCTATATTCGCACTGTTAACTACTTTAACTTTATAACCATCCTTACACTGTATAGGTAACTGAGCTACAGTAGTTATCTTATCCTGGAATGCATAGACAGCATTCTCTTGTGAACCACCAATTACGTTAACTGTAAAAGCAGCTGAACTGGATACATAGATACCAGGACCAACAGCGTATGCTGTAAAGTCAGCGTCTGCATTAATAAGAGTAGCTAACTGTGTAGTGATAGTCGAAGCGTCAGCATCACCAGCGGATGCATCTTCAGCAGTTGTATACTGGAATGTATCACCACCTAATTTAATTTCATACTTAGAGTTATAAGCAGCTATATTAATAACAATAAAACATTGATGAGGTAGAGCAGCTACTGTATCAGCTGTCCATGCTACCGTCTTCTTTCTATTTAAAACAAATGTATAATCATTAAGTGTTAGTAATTCAATATCAGCAGCGGTAGCATCTTTTAAGTATGCATTACTAGGTACACTAGACACAGCACAGGCAGTTACTTCTGCATCATAGTTTGTTTTAGCAGTAGCTTCAGCTGTTACAGCACTATTATAATTAGTCTGTGCTGTACCCATTGCTGTGTTAGCAGCTGTCAACTGACTGTTGTTATGTGTAGCAGCTACAGTTTCAACAGCTTCGAATACCTTATAACCTTTCGATGCTATTATTGGGTGTTCTGATGTTCTTTCATTACCTAATGTATAATTAGTAGGTAACGTAGTACCAGGTGTACCTATTATAGTACCGTTTTTCTTTGTTGTATATATATTACCTGTTGATTGCTGTAGTATACCAGACTTAAGTGTTTCTTCTGTAGTACCATCAGCTAGGTTATAGTTAAATTCTGTCTCAAATAAACTTACAGTAGTAGCAGTCTGACCATCATTAGTCTCAGAATATGTAGCTTGTGATGTGTTTAATTCAGTAGTTCTAGTATCAGTAGTAGAGATAGCACTGTTGTATGCTAAGACATCTGTTTGCAGATTGGTATAGTTACACCCACCAGGGACACCAGTGTTAGTACCCATATCAACCTTCCTCATACTGCCATCAAAGAGACTCCAGATTCGGAAAACATTGTTATCATATTGTCCTATATATTTTTCATCAGCATCTCTAAGTATAGAGAACCATTTACCTGTAGATGTAGCACCGTATAAGTTATCTAAGAACTTACCTCCAGGTCTCTTCAACATACCCAAAGCATAGTCAGGGTATGTATTTATAGCATCTTTAAGTTGGTGTGGGAACTTCTTCTTATCATGCTGCTGTGATATACCACTTAAAAAGTGTGGTATATTTTGTGTTACTGTACTCATCTTTGCAATGCGTGGTACGGTTGATAGGTGTTATGATAATTTTCTGTATCTTTCCAACCAAAGATTGAGTAGTCACCTTGTTGTGTTTCGTACTCTAGGGCAGCAGCTTTGGTTTCAATTTCTTGTTGTTGTAATAAAGCATAGAGTTCTTTATCACCTACCATTTTAATAGCACATAGTCGTGCAGCTTTGGCAGTTATATATGCTTGGACAGCAGGTGGTACGTCTGAGAACTCCCAATACCATATGATATCACAAGTTAATTCACGTGGATCTGTACCATCTTTCCATTCATATGTATGCTCATTCCTATCATATAAGAACCCACCACGTCTGACTGGGTTGAAGTCATCGAAGTGTTGATACTTATATGTATCTATAGCTAAAGCATTAGAAGGATATTCTATTTTAAAAGTAACAGAGTCTGCTGTTAACTTATAGTGACGTTCAATGTTGAAGGTCCATCCTTCAGCTTGTGTTGTTTTATTTACTTCTCTTAATGTAGTCAGGGCGATAGCTACTTCAGGGTTCTGAAGGTTGAGTGTGGCGACAGGAGCCTGTCCCACTGAGCTTAATATTTGATTAACAGCATCCAGTTCTGTGGACACAGCATAAGTAGGATAGGCCATATGAATTTATGTGAATAAAAAAAAGGAGGGTCGTGAAACCCTCCCGTGTATGTTTGTTATCGCTGGTTACCAGGGGTATCGCAGTCAGGAACTACATAAGCAAATCTAAGATTACTAGTAATCGATTTGACGGCTGAACGTGAGTACGTTCCGCCTTGAGTTCCAGCTACTGACTTCCGCCATGCTTGGGTACCAGCTGTAGCGCCAGAAACACCGTTGTTTCCAGCTGCTGTTGCAGCATTTACAGCCATGATATTTTATTGATAAAGATTAACAAGCACCATACTTAAGTGCAGCCAAGCCATCAGCTTGTACGGTACGACCGTATTCTACTGGGCTTGGCATGTTCTTAGTAACGGATCTAGCAGTACCCATACCTGTGGTTTGGGTTTGCTTCTTGCATGTTCCAGGAGCAACTGACATAAACTACCTCAAGTGTTAAGGAATTCGATTGCAGCTGCAGGGTTAAGAGTTCCGGCTCCCATTGCGAGACGTCCTAGAATTACATCGCCCTGATAAAGGACTGACACATCTCCAGAAGTTACTTGCACTTGAGGTCCGATTGCTTCTACAACACCAGCTACATCCTTCTGATAAATCAAACCACAATGGTTAGAGAAATCAGCAGAGTAATCATTGTTCTCACCAGATTGTGAGTTAATGGTACCTGCCAAGAATGGAAGGTTGTTAGAACGCTTGATGTTAATACCAGCAATCTCTACTAGCCCTTCACCAGACTGAAGTGATCCGGAGTTGTTACCGTAGTCACGATTCAGAATGTTAGATGAGACTTGTGAGACAAGAGCGTAGTACTGACGTGGGTTTAGCACTGCAGTACGACCCTGCTTAGGTACATTCTTTTCATCGAGTACAGCAGCGGCCTCGAAGAAGCCATCTACTAATGCTTGTGCATCGTACTCTTTGTTAGCACCTAGTTTAATCTGAGTACCACCTGGTTCTGGACCTGGTGATGCTGTAATAGGATGAGCTTCTCTTGCAGCTTTTGCAATTTGACGGAAGATCTTCTTATCATAAGCCTCAGCTAGTGCGTGACCAATCTTCTTGGAGATCTCTCCTCTTAGGGAGTAGTGAGCAAGAGTCTCATCTAAATCATAGACGAAGGCTGAGGATATCAGCAGGTCGTCGCAGATGATCGTCTTCTCTGCTACTGGAGGATCACCAGATCCGAGGATTGGTGTGCCTGGTTCATGGTAGGCAGCTTGCATGCGTCCCGTGAAGATGAACTGCAATGATTTGCCGTTCTTCAGGGTACGTCTTTGTACTGTATCTCGTGCAATCGTAGCACTTTCGTAAGCTTTGAACAGCTCACCTGAGAACAGTTTCAGATAGGTTTTATACTTGGTATCATAATCCTGTGAGCCAGCGGTATTGGTCACCGCCTTATTCAGGGTACCTAGTACGGTTTGTGTGGCATTAGCCATTGTTATTTAGAGAGTATAATTGACAGACTCTCAACGTTGAGAAAATTTTTTTCGCGTTATATTTGTGGTCTCTCCCACCGTCTAGACAGCTTAAGGGTATCCACCTTAGTGGGCCAAAAGCCAATGGAGAGGAGGTCCGACTCTGAGGTGCCTCCACTCCCTACCACTAGAAGCGGTAGTAAGTTACACTAGATCCTTCAAGTACTTTTGCAGCAGTCGCATCGGATGTGTTCTGTGCAAATTGGAACTTAAGGTCACCAGCTGTTGCGCCGTTCTCAATAGTACCGGATAGCTGTAGACATCCATCAGTACCAGATGCTGTGATAGCAATCGCAGAACCTTCAGCAGTAATGATAGAAGCTAGAGCAGCGCCAGCATGGTCGCAACCATTCTGTGCTACACGGTATGTAGTCAAACTTGCAGGGGTATCAATAAGATACTTGAAGTCTGGAGTAGCAGCTGTGTTATAGAATACGTTGTACTTAAAGTTAATCCTTTCGTACTTACCAATTCTAAGATCTAGTTCACTTACATCTACAAGAGTTGTAGAACTAGCAACTGATACATCAGCAGTAACAACCTTAACATAAGGTTCTTGTGGTGAGTATACTACTCCACCGTTTGTAGCATTAGCGTTATAAGCCATGGTTATAAATTAGTATAGGAATCAGACAATCTGATAAGTTCCGCTTACCAGATATCTAGTGGTAGTTTATAGTGATTACGCACACTTCATTTAGAAGTTATATTTAGCACCAATTTTAGTGCCGTATGCGTTATCCGTATCTTCATCAGTAATGAATGATACTTCACCATACACATCGAGTTTCTCAGATGCTGCTACGGAAGCTCCGAGCTTACCTGAGAATTCATTGGTCCCATCTACGCCGTCTGCTCCGACGAGTGCAGGGCCACCTTGGATGTAGTATCCTAAGTCACCTACGTCTCCTTCGTAACCTACGTGTA
>Ga0208011_1000347_pt1 | contig 18718 bp, 23 predicted proteins | sample 7_EtaG_FD_184080 | JGI IMG/M metagenome (GOLD analysis project Ga0208011, IMG submission 184080) | Marine viral communities from the Subarctic Pacific Ocean - 7_ETSP_OMZ_AT15161 metaG (SPAdes) (version 2) | ecosystem: Environmental > Aquatic > Marine > Oceanic | place: Pacific Ocean | collected...
AAAGAAAAGAAGATTGTACAACATACGCCTATGACTCAGGTTGGTCCTACAGAACTTAAAGCAATCTACGATGTAGGTAAATCCTTGTGGGACGAGGTAATATCCCCTAACATGGCAGCCCTCATTGGCGCCATTGTAAGAGCCAATCAAGCTGAAGGTCCAGATAAGAAAGCCAAAGAGGCTGCAGTTGCTAGACTTATTGCTGCAGGAAAGATACCTTCTGCAGAGGTAAAGAAGGCTAAAGAAGCCGCTGCTGAAATAAGAAAAGCTGATCCAGATAGTGTAAGACATGCAATGGGGTATTATGATCCTGATATCACAGAAGAAGATCTAGCTGCTAAAGAAGCGCGAAGGGCTGAAAGAGAAGGGGAAGTCATGACCTTCGATGAAGCAGATCGTGATGCAAAAACAGTTGCAGAGGAAAATCTATTTATTGATAGATTATATCTTAAGTTCCAAGATGGGTCATGGACAAAAGAACAAGCACTTAATTACTTAACTGCACAGACTGATCGACTAGCTGAATTAGAATTTGATATAGAAAGAATTAGACAAAGGATTAATTCTTGGTGGGGAGCAGAAGCACTTAAAGAACCCTCTAGAAGTTGGAGCGGGGATTTAGAAGCTGCTCGACAACAGTATCCTAATTTAGATTTAGAATTAGATGAGTCTGGTGAGATAAAAGTTATTGGTCAAGATGGACTTCCTTATATAACCCAAACTCCTGCCAGAATGGATGCTGCTACTGCATCGGGCAGAGAACAACATGGTCAACCATGGGAGGATACTCGTGCAGGTCCAGCCGATATAAGATCTACAACCAGAGGAGATTGGGATATAGAGAGTACAGATTTAAATACACCCGCTATGATTATTCATGGTGATCGACTTGGAGTGGATACATCTAGAGACATTCATGGTGCACCTCAATTCGATCCAATAACTGCAGGAAGTGGACCGGTACCTCCCGGGGTTGCTCCTGATACTCCAAAGACTCTTACAGATTATGATAGACGCATGCGTGATCTAGATCTTGAACAACTAGAAATTGATAGGATGGCTAGAGAAGCCGCTCCTCCACCGGAGCCACTACCGCCTACCGCTGTTCCTCCTACACCAGCGGCTGTAGCAAGAGATCCGGGGAGATACGATAACATTTGGGCAGAAGCTGCGGCTGCAACAACGCCCGAAGAACAAGCAGATATCGTTCAAAGGTATGTTGACACGTACCAACCTAGGGATATGGGTGAGGTGTTGTGGGGCGACGATTATAGAAAGGAAGCTCAGGCTAAACGAATAAGGGAGTTTATGTCTGCTGCTAGTAAGTATAAAGGTACTTCGCCTGCTCTAGAGGAACAACGAAAACTCAAGAATGCTAGACTCAGAGCCGAAAATCTAGCTAGGTCTAAGGGTTATACTGAACTTACTGGAGATGAAATACTTCGTCTTAGCGCAATTGAAGCAAAAGCTTATGAAGATATCTTATCTACTAAAAGAGAGCTAACTAAATCCAAGAAAGAAGATCTTGAATTAGCAGCCGATCAACTGACATTGATTAAAAGGAAATTAGTTGAGGTTGAAGGAAAAGAAGCCGAGCTTTATTATGCCCATATGGAGGAATTCAGAGCGGCTCAGAAGCATGGCTGGAAGGAAGAAGATCGTAAACTTGAAAGAGAAAAGACGAAAGCTCAAATTGATAAGCTCTTAAGGGATGCCGATAGAGAGGCAAAGGATACTATTGATAAAAAGAGAAGGCTTGTACAAGCCGCTCTCAGACAACGGGCAATTCGTATTACTAACGAACTTAGAGAGATGCTAAAAAACCCCAGAGTTTATGGTACCGGAATCAATGCAAAGGTTATAGAGCATGATAAGGTTGTTAAAGAGATGGCACGGGTTGCAGACATGTCTGACGATCAACTTCAAGCTTACTTGCGTGGATTATAAAAATGGCTAGTCCCCTCACTTTAAGACAAGGTAACGTCGGTGACATCGATGTAATCCTATTTGAAGAAAGTCAAAATTCACCAGAATGGGTTGAGTTTGTCAATAGTACAGGATTACCTCCAGAACATGTATTGTTCGAACTACACCAATTACATCATAGATGGTCTGAAGAGTCTAAGGCGGCACAGGTGCAAGCTGCTAGAGAAAGAGGCTATGCTGTTGGTCCCCCGGTTGGAGAAGGTGGTGGCAGAGTTACATATAAAGAAGAAGATGTTACTAGAAAACAGTTTATCGATAAATATGGTGTTGCCCCTACAGCAGATCTTCCTAGAGAATATGAACGTACTGAGGTAAGTAGAAAAAAGTTTATCCCGGATGAGCGAACCCAAGAGTTCGCCGATTTCACAAAGGCTAGAGAAGAAGCAGAAGCACAGGCTCTAAAAGATGAAGCGGCTGAGAGAGATGCTAAACTATATGCATATGCTATGAAACATCAGGGCTTCATCCCGGAGAAACCGGTGACGCAGACGGGTTTCGGTCCTATAGCAGGAGGATTCGCTGACCCCGGCTGGAAGCCTAATCCTAATCACCCAGATTTTGGTGGTAGTGGCTATAATGAAGATCGATATATTAGAGAACATACATCAGCCTTACGTGCAGGGGGACCAGGCGCGCCCCTTGTACCTGCTCTACGTATTGCAGGGGCGACAGAAGGAGTCTGGGAAGAATTTGGTAGAACTGCAATGCACGCCGCTGTTGCTACTAGGCTCGGATCCGCCATTGGTGCTGGTGCGTCAAGCAGAGAACAAGATGAACAATTAATTCGTGAAGCATTAGATGGAAATTTATCGTTAACTCCTGAAACATATGACCAGATAGAAAAAGATATTGAGGAAAGGTTTGGTAATGTTGATCAAGCCCTGGTTAACTCAGGGCTTCTAGATGCTAATCTAGCAGCATTAGATAACTTTGGTACAGACTTTATCGATACGATCATGATCATGTGGCATTTAGCATCTGAAGGATTGGGCTTCGAAGATATCACCGAAGCAGACGCAAAACAACTTAAGGCTGCCTATTGGAAATATATGGCAACGCAGGGACCAAGAGGGCGGCAACTTGGAAGAGGACTAGTCTCTGGTATGATAGGTGGGATTGGGTTCTTTGGAGATCCTCGTAATTGGGGTAAATCCTTCGCTGCACGTCCATGGCTAACACTTCTAATGTGGTCCCCTATTCTTAAAACAGGTCTTCGACTTGCTAGGTCCAGTGGCAAGATATCAGCAGATCAGGCTGCTAAAATAGAAGGTTGGCTTAAGGCTACCAATGCTATCGAAGCTTCTATTGAGGCTGCTAAAAGACTAAAAAAGGGGTACTCATCCGGGCAGGCTGCGAGGATGGGAGTCGATATTGCAAAAACGATAGGTTTATCCCCAGAAGCTACGTCGGCATTCTTAAGATGGTGGAATGATGCAGCCGCAGATGGATCACTTGACATCGAATACTGGAAGAAAGGAGTCATTGAGGATCCAGTTAAACTAAGATTAAAAGTTGTACAGTTATTTTCTGAGATTGAACGCAAGATTCGAAGAGGTGAGGAAGTAGGTGCACCACGGTATGAGGGTGATGTACCCCCTCCTGCAGCCCCTGGTACCCCTCCTATACCTCCTCCAGAATCAGGATATGGTGCAGGACCATCAGATGTTGTTAGAATACCTGAAATACCTCCGCGTCCTAGAACTGCAGCAGAAAGACAACAATTTGAAAGAGAGTTCGAACTTGCTGATAGAGAGAGGGAAACTTATAGGAAAGCTTTCGAAGAAGGGCATATCGATCCAGCTACAGGAGGGCTCAGAGAACCTCCTCAAGGACATTACGAAAGAGGACTAGGCGCTAGACCAGCAACTGATTATCCATTTTCTGAACAATTAATTGAGTCAGGAAGATTTGAAGAATTAACATATAAGAATCTTGAGAGGATGGATCCTTATACTGGTGAAGTTATTGAGAGAAGGTTCCCTGGTGAACCTGAGTTCTTTCCTAGACCTCAACCGCCTAGGACAAAACTTAGTCCTGAAGAACGTGCAATTAGAAATCTTGAAAGGGAACAAGAACTTTCTGGCTTGAAAAAGAAGATAAAGAAAAACCTTGAGGACGAGTCAAATATTCGTTTGGCAATCGAAGCCGCAGAGAAAGGCGAAAAAGACACACCGCTATGGCAGGTTAAAGCTGCATATGATCAAATTGAAGCGATTCAATTAAAAAACGATCTTCTTCTTGCAAAAGGAAAACGCTTGGATGCAGAGAGAAAACAATTTATCCAAGAAGAAGCCGGTACGCTTGTCGAAGGTCCTAAAAAACACCCCAAAACTAGACGCGCACTTACATTAGAAATCGATGAGAATCTCCAAAAGATTAGAGAGGTCCGTGAGGGTGTGGAAGCCATGAAGGAGATAAGGGATTCCGGTGAATCACCCGGTGCACATCCAGAATTTGGAAATATTCGTGATGGTATGGAACTACTAGAAGTTCTTGAAGCACGGGATAAAACACTACGTACCGAATTAAAATCAAAAGGTCCTGAAGAACTCCATGCCGGTATACCATTACCAAAGATACTTAAAGAATTAGAACCGCTTCTGAAGAAGTTAGGATTAATCTATGAGGGTAAACGAGGTGGTGCACGTACCGGGGTGGCGCTTACCTATAGGTTTAAGTCTGCGAGTTCAGAAGATCCCATTATATTGAGAAAGAGCGTAATAGAGGATAAAGGTTTAGAAGGGGCACTTAGAGAAGCTCTAGAACAGCATCGCCTGAAAGCCGAGGAGAAATTCAAGGCTAAGGCGGAGGAGGCGGAGTGGGCTAAGGCGGAGGAGGACTACATCCCATGGTTAGATGTAAGTCAACCGATGCGCATTATAGCTAAAATTGAGCAACTTACTGAATGGTTGGAAGTAGAGAAAGGTATCGGGCGACTCTCCAAAGGGCGGCGAGGAAAAGAATCGATAAGTCTACGTCGCAGCCCTGAAGAAATAGCTCAGGCTAGAGAGCTTCTCCCTAAGTTATTGACTATAGTAGAAACAATTGGTAAGAAATTTCCTCCGGAGTTAAAGTTAAAAGAACGTCTAGACGCTCTTGACATTAAGCCCGCCAAGGTCACCGGAGGGAAGTTCGATACCGGCGTACGCATGCGGGAGGATTACTACCTCCATGCTGGTATACCATTACCAATGATACTTAAAGAATTAGAACCGCTTCTGAAGAAGTTAGGAATAATCTATGAGGGTGCCTGGGGTAAAAAAGATGCACCTCACATGTATGGCTTTCAAGGTGATGGGAAGGGTAAGCTAAAAAAAGGAGACTCTTTTAGTGTTACAACAAAACGGATTGAAGACCTAGGTGTAGAGGGAGCATTTAGGCAATCATATGATGCTATTATAGAGGCGAATAAACTAGCAAATATACCATTACCAGAAATATTTAAAAAATTAGAGCCACTTCTCGAAAAGTTGGGGATTGTTTATAAAGGTATTGTAGAGCATGAAACGACTAAACGGAGATCGACTGGTGATATGGAAACTACTCCTATATATAGTTTTACATATGAGAAGGGTCCTGTACCGGAATCGCCTTTCACTGTTAAACAAAGTCGAATTAATGAACTCTTCGATAAATCATCTTATGATCTAGACATTGTGATAAAGCAGGCTCTTGATGAGGCGATCGATCCTCTGACCGGTCCCAGAGATTGGATAATTGATCCTGGGGATCCCATCAAGTTCTATGGTGGAATTCCAATTGAACCACTTTATGAACAAAGTAAAAAAGCTTATGATTATGCAGTCAAGAAGTTATTTGGTGAAAAGGTTAGACCAGAAGATATTCTAGAAGTAGAAGATCTGGCTATTCATGATTGGGTTTTTGGTGAGAAAGAGAGTGTTCCTGTTAGAGTACAGAATGGTAAAATTTATAATACTGATCAGTATAGAGTGTTGTTAGATCAACTATCAGATCCTACTCCTCAACGCATTAAAATTAAAGATAGTACCAAATTAGAACTAGATCTACAGAGCAAGAAAGATCGTCTAGCTAGACTCGAAGCAATGGATCCGCCTGTCTCGGAAACAATTCTACAAACTGAACGTGGATTTATTGAGTCTGCTGAAAGAAGACTAAAAGAGTTCAACGAAGATCCAGCTACATGGCTTGATGACACTGTAGGCAATATTCGCATTAAAGCAATGAAGAAAGCGCTGGTCGACAAGATTGTTGATCGTGGTTTGATGAGTAGGAAAGACGCAAATGCAATGATGCGGCGAAAAGGGTGGGATGATGCTGCAGCCGTGGCACAGTATGTTGTTAGTAAACAATGGACTAGTAAGATTCCAGAGATCTTTTATAAAGATCCTAAGGTGCAAGGAGTAATGAATGAGATTATAGCACTCATAGAGAAGCACTACGGTAATGAAGGCGCTGCAGATATCCTTAAAACAAATATACCTGCAGGTGAAATATGGAGCATTATTGATAGAGCAATTAAGCCCGGAGAAGGTCTGCCAGCTAGGTTTGCTGAAAGGATCGTAGCAAATGTATTCCACGATCAGTCAGTGCACTGGTTAAGAAATAAAGATGTTAGAAATCAAGTTATTGATAAGTTATCAAAATTAGATCCTGATGTTCCTGTCAAGGAATGGAATAGGCTTCTCAATAACATGGTTGAGCCGGCACTTACTGAGGGTGTTTTTGAATACCAACTTGAACTTCCAAATGGCAAAACCATTAGTACTATGGAGCTAATAGTAGATACTGTCAAGGAGCTTCCCGCAGAAATAAAGAAGGATATACGTGCAGAAGTTTGGATGCAAATAGGTTATGAAGTTGCCGCTGACTTACAACGACGTCAGTTGAGGCAGGGTCTTCACAAAGAATCTTCACGCTTTTTTAATAAAGAAGGTGGAACACAAATAACTGATTATGTTACGAATCTGGTACGTGGTATAAGTGACGGCGAAATGATGCCTCAATCAATTAAAAGATTTGCAATTGCAGACATAATAGCAGAGTTAGAAACAAATAAGAACAAGTATATTGAGAAGATTAGCCCATACGTGCATGAGTATACTGGTAATGAATTAATGGTTAATAAGCTTATCGATGCTCTCAATAAGTATGGTGCACCTGAAGGGATTATTCGCAACTATGTTGGACGTGGTGTGAAAGCAGTTAACCCTGGGTTAAATTCTACTTTAAAATGGCATATCGAAACCTTGAATACTGCTAGAGAAGCCAATAGTATGCTTTGGAGAATTCAAACAGGTATTAAAGCACACCTAACCGCTTTAAATCCCAGTGCTGGAATAACAAATGCCATGGCAAATATATTTGTGCAGGGACAAAAGAGAGGAAAAGGTCCATTAGGCATTATAGCCGATCTGGTTGATAGTGGATCCATATATAAACAATATTTGGAAGGTAAATTACCTAGTCATTTAACTAGTTTAGAACCTTTTCTTAAGGAATTAGAAGCATCTGGATTATTGAATACAACTGTTGTAGAGGCTGAGTTGGGATCTCTTAAGAATCCTGCTGCAAGTTATTGGGGAAAGGCTTGGAGAAAGTTAACTGCACAAAAGATATTAACTAAAGCATATCGTTTTGGTGATAACATCTTTAAGCTCGATCAATCTCTAAGAGGTATAGTATCACTCAGAAATCAACTTCGTCATTTTAAAGAAGGTGATTTTTACATGCTTGATATGACAAAAGGTAGGAAGGGGCTGCTTGTTAAAACCAAAGAAGGTTGGGAACTAAGAACTCCTCAGGGTGTGAAGCAGCTTAGTGAAAAAGATTATGCTAGAGTTATAGTAGACGCAGCTAATGCTATGGCACAGGCACTGTTTTTTGATTATAGCGAGACATCACTATATGCTCAGGCATTAAAAAGTGCACCAATAATTGGTACAGCCTCCCCATTCTATATTTGGCAATGGAAGGCGGTAGATATGCCGGGTAAGCCCGGGCTATTGTCTGCTATCTTGCCGGGTGGTGAAGAGATAGCAGGATATACCAATAATAAAAAAGTTCAAGCCATGCAGGCAAAAGCTGCAGTCAAACTATCTGCAAGAAGAGTCATGTCTATTAATGGTATGCGCAATGCATTAATGAATAAAGATCGTGATGAAGTAGCAAAACTCTTAACTCGAATTCCAGGGAACATGTCACCTGTATTATTGCAAGACATTACTAATCCTGAATATCTACAGTTTAATCGATGGGAAAGTATTAACTTTGGAGAACCGACCTTAAAAATATTAGGAATTATTCAAGGTTTACTTGTTAGTGCAACTAAACCAGATTTAAGAACTGATGCAGGGTTAAGAGAATTGTACCCCACACTGAAAGAAGGCGGCATTGATTGGAATCTTAAAACTTTACCAGAGAAAGAAAGGAAAAGAATCTTAGCAGTTAGAAAAATGGTTCTTAAGAATGAGAGTAATCAATATTGGAGTTTGGCAGACGTAACAAAACTAGCTGGTATATCAGGTGGTCCCTTTGTTGATTTCCTAGAGGAAGTAAATATTGGTGAGAGAAGACTTACTGACATTAAATTGTCTGAGATCTATCGTGACTTTGGTATGGTACTCTTTGGTGGTGGTATACATAAAGTTGTAGATATTGCAATCGGTCATGCAGATCCAACTTCTGAATGGAGTACCCGAAGATATGCAATATCTGATGACTCAACAGACGTCGAAGAATTTCCTAGATGGGCTATAAGAAAGTTCACAGGTAGAGGTTGGCAAAAGGTCGACACCAAAGAAAAGGTCAATCATTACTTTAAGAAAGTTGGTACCGCATTGAGGTCTTCCATCACTACAGAAATGAAGAACAGATCTAAAAAATTGGAAACACTTGGTCAAGGGAAAGAGGCAAAGATGTATCTAGAAAAAGCGGCTATGATCGATCATATAATTAAAAATGAGCTAGCGGCTGAAAAACAGAGGATCCTTGAGATTATCCACCACACTGGAATGTCAGGGGAAGGTAGTAAAAAATAAGATATATAAAACGAGGAGGATTTTACAATGGCAACAGTAATAAGTTTGAATGAAAGATTAATGGCAGGTAATCCAGTGCTGGATTCTGGTGCAACTATTGTGGCACATGCAGCTAATGCAGCAGATGGTGCTTTAGAACCACTTGTGGATGCAGTTGATCTATCGTCTGCTAAGTATATTCTAATTTCTAATACATCAGGAGCTAATGCTTACATGCATGACGGCTTGGCTGGTGGCACAGGGGTTGGTATTCTACTTACCCCTAATGCATCACTAGAATTAGAAGTAGCAAATATACCTAGCGATTGGGCGCTAGAATGCGACGATGTAGTTTACGTAATGGTATTACGATAGGAGGAATAGATAATGGCTTTACCATATGAGAGACGCAGAGAAGCTGCTAATGAAATAGAGCGGCGACTATTGGGTGGTGCACCGGGAGCAAGTGCTGCTGGACCACCAATTGAAGAAGGCAAGTTAACCAAGGTACCCGGCATTGTTGAGGAAGTTGGACCTCCTGGGATGCCTACGCCGGATGTTGTTGAGCAACTAGAAGCATTAATTGTTCAGTGGAAACCCAAATCTAAAGAAGGTAAACGATATGAGAAGGATCTACAAAAAGTTGTAGACTCGCTTAAATCATTACAACGAGATGTTGAACCTGAATTAGATGTACAGGGGTACTGAGTGATTGCTTACAGTAAAAGGAACTAAACTAGTACTAATGGATGAAGATGTTAATACAGAACTATTGGATTTTAGATTGAATGCAACCGAAGAAAGGTTGGTTGGTCTAGAAAATCATTTTGAGCGTATGTGCGTGCAGATTTCTGAATTGACAGTCGTCGTCCAATTACAATCACAGCAACTAGGGATCCTTAAGTGGGTTGCTATGGTGACTTGTGCTGCGCTTATAGGATCAATAGTCAAGGGGTTTATGTAATGACTCCAACCAAAGCAAAAGCAAGAAGGAAGGCTGGGCTTAAGAAGCTTCTTAAGAAGTTTAAAACCTTTAAAGGTAAGGTTAACTACGTTAAGAAACATATACCTGATATTAAAGATCCGGAGGCATTTGTTGTATCTGTTGTAGGTAAGAAGAAGTAATGGCTACACAAAAACATGGAAAGGGAAAAGGGTTTCTAGGAAGCACTGCTGAAGAGGCTATGATAGAAGCCAGACGGGATGCTGCTAGAATGCTGCATGGTATGAGAGGTATTGTCAAACTAGAAGATCTTTACAAACTAAGGGCAAAGATAGTTAGCAATAGAAAGAGAGCTAGAAAAGCTGCTGATGAGTACTGGGATGCATCACGACGCCTAGATAAACTTTACCATAATGCACCTAATCCTAGGACTCCAGAATATGATGCTGAATTAACAAGGCTGTTTGAAGATAGAAGAGAAGTGGAGCAATTACAAAATGCCATACGCAGAGAGTACTTCCGGCTAGCCGATGAGCAGGAGAGGCTCCTGAAACAATACAACGAACAAGAATCTCTGAACCCACCTGAAGATAACGACTTAATGGATTAATGGAAACTGTACCTATGTGTCTAGACCCCGGAATCATAGTTGAATTAGGTAATACCTTTATGATATGCGTAGGCATCATATCATTATTAACTGCAGTAGTAATCCTTATAAGGAACAGATAGTTTATTATCAGGTATACCAAGTAAAGCCCCCTTACCTAACAATAGGATATACAATGGAATTCCCAGTAAAAGATAATAAAGTTTGGAAAGCAATTGCTGCATGGAAGAAGTGGTGTAAAGAAACCGGACTAGTAGAAGAAATCAAAGATCGGAGATACCACCAGAGTAAATCCAGAAGGCGTTATTTGAAGAGAAGAGCACGAAGGCATCACAACTCTACGACTGAATGATGTAGTAAATCTTTTTCAGTTTCTTTTTATCATCTTTCTTAATCTGTTTCAGCAATACTGTAATTACTTTATTAATATCAACACACCTTAACATCAACTAACCCTCCTTCTATATCTATCCTTTCATCTAAAAACCTCCCCCCACTCCTCCCTCCTCCCTCCTCCCCTTACCTAACTATACCTAAACAAACTTCTACCAATCTGGTATATTTAATATATGAGGACGAAGGAGGTGATTAGTTCTCATAGGGGGTTCTAGACATTCCCCCTCTCTCCGTAAAAAAAAGGAAGCAACTGGGATATTCATTTCCTGCTGTTTAAACGAAGTCTCCTAAACTGATTTAACTATGCTACCTTTCCCACTCTCTCAAATGAGGGTGGGTTTTTTTTTATTGTTGTATCTTTTTTTCCTTTACGACTACTTACTTTTGTGGTATAGTATTACTATAACCAAGTCATAGGAGACTTCAAGGAAATGAATAAACTAACATCAGAACAAAGAAACTTCATTATCGGTCAGTTATATTTCAACCGAATCAACGAGCACAAATTCCACCCTAATAACAAGGACTTCGGACCACTTAATGCTTCAAAGTGGCAGAAGGTATTTGGTGGAGGCTATAAGAATTACCTATCTGAATACTTTGAGGTTGTTGATAACAACTTTATCAAAGGAACGAAAGGTGTCAAGGGAATTACAAAGGCTTATAGACCTCTTAAAAAGATTAAGCAATCAGCCAAACTGTTAAGGAATGTAGCCCCTTCCTCTCCCTTACCTAACAACTACAAAGTCCTACCCAATAAGAAACGCTTTGAAGAAGTCCTTTCAGGTGCCTTCAAAGTTGAAAAGCAACACCACTTAATCCCCGTTCAGTTCCTCTACAAGAGGATTAATGAAGATGGTTTCATTTATGAAACATATCAGCGCACCTTTGGTAAGGGAGGAAGGAGATTTGTTATTGGCTGTGGAGTGCAGCAACTACCCTCATACCTGAGGAGTTATCTATTCCCACAACTTAATGATTATGATATGGCTAACGCCTTACCGACAATCCTTAACCAGATGATTAAAGGTTTAGAATACGAAACACTAAACCAATATGCGACAAAGCGAAATACTTTCTTTAAACAAACCTTTAATAAGACTGACTTAACCTACAAAGAACAAAAGAAGATATGTTTAGCAGTTATGTTTGGTGCTACGATAGGAGGTAAGTCTATGCAGGATATTGTAGGAGATATATCTAGGTTGAAAGAAGCCTTCCCAAACCTCTCAAAACTTAAAGAAGAACTGTATGACCTATCAACTATATTAAGTTGGGATTTAAGGTATGCTCCGCTATGGGATAAAGCGGACAATAATAATAAAAGGTTTTTAGCATTGGTAGCACAGTATCACGAAGATAAAATATTGCAATCAATTGAGAAATATTGTGAGAAGAAGGGACACAGAGTTGATGTGCTAATGTTTGATGGCTTTATGAGTGAGGATGAAATTGATTTAAATGATTTAGAAAGTTTCATTTATAGAGACACAGGTTTTAGAATTAAGATGGTTAATAAATCACAGACAAAAGGAGTTAAGTGATGAGTGAAAGAGAAACGATAGAGAAGATTTATAAGTTTATGTCTAGTGAGGACAGAACAGAGGAAGAGAAGTTCTTCTTCAAGGCTCTTCTTAAACTGGAAGAAATTCCTTGGAACCCGACCAACAATATGAGACTTTCCAATTGGTTTGGAAAGAAGAAGGATACTGGTATTTCCAGAATGACCTACTATCGTAAGTTGAATAGGTTCCACGCAGACTTACAGGATTACCTTTACAATGGAACAGAGTGATAAAAAGAAATCATCTAAGCGTTTAGTTTATGATGGTTCCCAAAAGGATTGGGAAGTATTAGAACACCCGTTATACAAAACATATTGGAAGATGCGGTTGGTAGCAATTGAAAAGAACAGGGACGCAGAAGTGCTCTTATCAAAGAAGCCAAACAATATAGAGTGCATTGCAGCACACACAGCAACGATGACAATGATAGCAGTATTAGACCAAGTGCTCGTAGCACTTCGTGATTATTTACAAAGGAATTAATATTATGAAAAAGGAATGGTTAGAAGGATTGATATCAGAAACGATATCACAAATAAAACAAAGTTTAGACAGAATATACCTGAAAGACATGGGTGATATGAAGAGGATTGATAATGTAAAGGCAACCTTCTTTATTGTGAAGAGAGAATTAGATAATATCTTTCATACATTAAAAGATAATAATCCAGAAACAATCAATAAAAGACACACAGATATAATAAATATAATGAAAGAGTTTCAGAAAAGGATTGAAGACGAACAGTGTAATGTGCTTTGTGCGAAAGCAACAAACAACAGAAGGGTCATTAAGTTTATAAGACAATGCTGCACCTTTCTAGAAATCGTGCATACAGCATTCCACTGTGATACACCAAAGGAAAGACGCAAAGAAATTGTCGAACAATATACAGGAGATACAAATGGATGAAACAGATACCTTGCAAAATACACAAATTAAAATATTTAATAGACCCAGAGACACCATCACAATGCGCCCACCCCCAGTGCATAATCAATTCAATAGCACACACAGCAAAGAGAGGAAAGAAAACAAAGATCCTTTGGCAAATGATATGTGCTAAAAACCTACAAGAAGATTGTGGTTCGTATGTTATTGAGGAACTGTTGTCTTACTGTAAGAAGAAGAAAGATAAAGGACAACATTGGTATCCGCTAATCAATTGGCATTGGTTAAGATTTAAGTTGTTGAACTTTGTAGATACCCACATCAATAAAAAGAACTGTGATGTTGAGTTGTTAGAGGACATAGCAGACGCGTCAATTACAGAGGCATCGTTTGTTGTCGATAACGAACATAAAGATAATGCTTACCGAAAGTTATTATACAAAGAGGTAGCGGATTATGTTGAAGGAAAGTATGGAGCGCATTGGGTATTGTATCTTCAAGATGCTATCTCAATGTTAGATGTGGTTAAGATAGAGAGTGAAAGGTTCAGCGTCATTAGCCCAAAGGCGAAGGCAATAAAGAAAGATGTATTCAATTGGGCGCATCGGAGGTATCATTATAATAATAAAGATTAGTATCAAAGGCAGGAGGCATCAGAATGATTAATATCATAGGCATCACACTACTGACTATCGGTTCAGTTATAATCATCAAAGAATTTATTTCAACTTATTTCAATTAATCCTTGACATTTATGTGCTTTTGGGTTATAATTGTACTACTTACTAGTAGAAGCAAGGAGGTTGCGATGGAAATTAAATTCAACAAAATGAAAATAAACCTTTACAACCATAACCTTTCTTGCTATACTGTATTAGAAGTTAGGGAAAAAAGGAGAAAACAAAATGCCTAATTATTGTGATAATCGAGTAGATATAATGGCGCCTGTAAAGGTGATGGAAGAAATCATTGAGAGACTGAATAAGAATAATAGCGCCGCCCCAATTGTAGTTGGAGGTAGCGGCGACTTTAACTGGTCGGAGGCGCGCTCCTTTCTTCCGCACGAAACTGAACTACAATGGAACGAAACATTCTGTCCTATTGGAGACTATGATAGGAATGCCGCAATTAATAATTGGGGAACGAAGTGGGAGGTTAGTTCCGGTGCATATGAGTGTGTGAAGGGAGAGCACTACAAAAAGGCGAAGGCGTTCGCCGGGAGGATTTGCCTTGACCTCTCCTACCAAACCGCTTGGGCGCCAAACACTCCTATTACAGAAGCAATCATTGAAGAGTATGGAGACAGGGGTCTAACCATTCGCCATCGCTACGATGAACCAGCGATGGGCTTCTGTGGAATTGTAAGCAATCTTTGTATTAATAATGAAGGACACCACGAGGCAGACGATATGACCTTCGCTCAATATGAGAAGATTAGGATGGAGATTTTCAGTGATAGCGACCTAGAAGATCTAGGGTTGGTGAAGATGATAAAGAAGGATGGCGGCTATGAGAGTGGAGATTTAATTATCACTGATTATGGTGCCGGTCTATTCTACTTTGATAATGAGGAGGAGGATGAAGCCTCCGTCCTCTTTCAGGATGGAGAGCATATTGAAGTGTTCTTTGATGACAGTGGCAATTGGATTGGAGCATACGGTGATATGGAAAACACACAATTAATTTCAGTTTAATGAAAATAAACCTTTACAACCATAACAGTTTAGGTTATAATAGTATTAGAAGTTAGAGACAGAACAAGGAGAAACAAAATGTCTAATCAATTTCAAGTTAGTTTTAGAGAAGAAGGTGCCGATAAGGGATACCGAAAGAATGTGGAGGAGGTTAAGGTTCCTGTATGGGAAGTGTGCTACTTCATCTGGGATAAGCATCAGAGTGAGTTGTTGAAGCACGAATTCTTTATCAATAAGGAAGATGCTGAAAAGAGAGCGGAGTGTTTCAGAAATTATAAGCAACCGATGCAGGGCGATCGCCACTGGGGCGAAGGCTCGTGGGAGATGGACTCGACGGAGCACGATTCCGGTCGGAACATTCTGGTTCGGCAACTGGAAGCGTATAGTGTTGTAGAGAATGATGAAGAAGTCTTTCTTGGGATCCCTGATGAAGATATCCTCATCACACTCTGCGGCGTGGAGGTGGCGTAATGTTGGTATGTAATAAATGTAAGACTGATAACATTAAAGTGAAGGGGTGGATTGACCCCAACTATCTGATGATTGAACCTTTTTGGATTGATGATTTTGAATGGGATTCAATTTGGTGTGATAGATGTGATGAAGAAGTAGAACTTGAAGGACGGGAGGGTTAGAATAATGTTTGAATGTAATCAATGTAAGAGTCGGGATATCCTTGTAAGGGGATGGTATAATCCTAACGAACGCTATGCAGCAACAGATTGGGATTCATCTTGGTGTGAAGATTGCAAGGAAGAAGTAGAACTTGATGAAGTGGAGGAAGAGTAATGTGGGTATGTAAGGAATGCAAAGGTGATAACATCACACAAACAGGATGGTTTGATCCTAACGACCAACACAAAACGAACTGTGGTTTGTTCTTCCGAATTGAAGGGGTGGATAGTTGGAAGAACTACTGTGAAGATTGTAAGAGAGAAGGAATTGAATTGGTAAGGGAGGAAGAGTAATGAATATTCCGTTCCTAACAGAAGAAGAGCAGAGAGATCTAAATGAAAACAATCCTTACTTCAAGAAGGAGAAGGAGTTTGTTGAACCAATAAGAGAGAGTGAGTTCCTTCGTTCAGTGTGGTTCGCTAATGAAGATGATGATTACGATGACTACTGTAAGAGAGGTAGCCTTGATTAAACTACTCACTGTGGTAGGAGTAATCCTCTACTCTTTGTGGTGTAGTCGTATGATATGCGAGGGAATGAAAAGGAAAGAGAAACCCATAGAACATAGAACAGATTATGATTGAGGGTAATAAGAATAAAGAATGTCAATAAGGAGACAATGAATAATGAAAGTAGGAGACATAGTAAAGTTCAAGAGAGGTAGGTCATACTACGAACGGCGTGGTTATGGGTATGTCGCACATAGGGGATACCCCTACCCCGACCACTTCCGAACCATCCACATCCCGCTGGGCGACGACGCAGATGCTGATAGGAAGAGTGGCTATGTAGATAAACCCTTCCCAACGAATATGAGAGGTAAGTTAGCAATCATAACAAAGATGCACTCGTCCTCCACGAACGAAGGGTATAATGAGGCTCCCGACGGTGCAATAGAAGTTTGTATGATTACTCACGACCCGTATGGGAACGGTGATAAGATCATCCCACTACCCCACGCCCGAGTCGGCGCCGATATCGGCGGAACATACGGCTTCATTGAAGGAGACGATTTAGAAGTTATTAGTTCAGGAAAAAGATAAAATAATACTTGACAACCACAACGGTTTAGGTTATACTAGTATAAGAAGTTAGAGATAAAAGGAGAAACAAAATGTCTAATCTAATGAATGTAGGAGATCTAGTAAGATTTAAGAACGACCGGTCATACTACGAACGAATGCGTTATAGTTATTTGGCGCAATATGTCAATGCGGCGACGGGCGCGCCAACCTACACACGGACTGCCCTAATCAACGACGATGTAGATGGTGATAGGGATTGTTTACGCAAGCCCTTCCCAGCGAATATGAAAGGCAAGTTAGCAATCATAACAAAGATGCACGAGGGGCACGGAGAAACAGCAACGGAAGTTTGTATGATTACTTATAATCCATATGGGGACGGCGATAAGATCGTCCCACTACCCAACGCCGTGCCCGGTCATCCTAACCTAGGCACCGACAACATCGGAACATTCGGCTTCATTGAAGGACTAGATCTAGAAGTCATTAGTTCAGCAGCAGACCAATGAAGATATGCAGAGATTGTGATGAAGGATATGTATGTGAAGGAGGATACTACAATCCTAATACAGAATTAGATATTAGTGATGTTAGTTATACAGAAAAGAAAAAGATGTGGAAGTGCATAGATTGTGATTCAATCAATGTTGGTGAAATGGAAGATGGTGAAATGGTGTGTATTGATTGTGATGAAGAAGTATTAGGAATATGGAAAGAATATAAAGGTGGTATGATGACTAGTCATAACTACCCAATGGTAAAGAGATTAGGGTTAGACCAGTGAAAGACAATTGAACTTGAATGGGAGAGTGATATATAAGTTGATAGTAAATCATTGTTTCTACACATCGTAGACAACATCGCCCTACCCTTTGTAGGACGGCAACAATGCTTACTGCGTAATATTGGTTGAGGGACAATAGATGAATAATAAAGATAAGAAGAACCTGTTTGAGTTAATCAAGCATCTACCAACGGCGGACATAAACAACAACGACTTAAAAGAATTAGTGTTGCAGTTTATTGTTGAAGTTCCCCACGATGATCCCAATAGCAAGTTCGCTGCCAAGTCGCAATGTAAACTCTCAGCACTGAAACTACTATCCGATATAATCCGCAATGAAGACATGGGTAGTTATGAGGAGGAGTTGTTGGGTGTATTGGGTACAGGGGAAGAGGGAGATAAAGAATAGACATAGAGGGGGCTCAGTGGCTCTGTAAGACACCCTACCCCCTATCCCCATAGTAGACCATTGGAAAAGAAATAGAAGGCGCTAGGCTTAAATGCTTGGCGCCTTTTCTCGTATACCATATACACTACGCTACGCTATATGTATGGCAACGTAAAATAACATATATATGACCCCCAAAAAAAAGGCATATATATATAAAAAAGGTATTTACAAAGGGGGGAAATAGGATTATGGGCTACGAATTATTTCTCTGGCTATTTCCACCTCCATAATAGAAAGGCTGACAGAGCTTCGCTCTAATCGAACTTCTACCAAAAACTGATATTTAAATAGAACTCACCTAGGGGTATATACAAATGAAAGAAGAAGAACCAGACAAGAAACAAGAAGAATTAACACGTAAGGCTGCACAAGCCATTTTAGAAACAATGGGTAAAGATCCCGGTAGCTTACTTAAAGATGCTGAGATGATCACCATTACTATCCTAAAAGACTTACCTGATGAACTTAAACCTAAGAAGAAGGCTAAAGAGAAGGTTGAGGTCGAAGAGGAAGAGGAAGTTGAGGAAACTTCTTCAGAAAAGTCACCTAAGGAAAAGAAAGGTGATGATGTAGACGATAGACCCCCATGGCTTAAGAAGAAAGAAAAGGTTGAGGTTGAAGAAGAAGAGGAGGAAGATTAATGGCTAAAATTATGCCGCAGATTACAACATCTGCAACATCGACTACTGACGTACCAACACA
>Ga0208011_1000348_pt1 | contig 18687 bp, 16 predicted proteins | sample 7_EtaG_FD_184080 | JGI IMG/M metagenome (GOLD analysis project Ga0208011, IMG submission 184080) | Marine viral communities from the Subarctic Pacific Ocean - 7_ETSP_OMZ_AT15161 metaG (SPAdes) (version 2) | ecosystem: Environmental > Aquatic > Marine > Oceanic | place: Pacific Ocean | collected...
GATAATGATGCTGCTACTGTAAATGCAAGTTCAGATGTAGTATACAATACTAAATTCTTACTAACGATTAAAAAGGCTTCATATGCTGATGGTGGATTGGTAACTACATTTATAAATAAAACCAATGTTGGAACAGATAGTGGTTTTAATAAAGATGTAGATGTTAAAATAAATATGATTGGTGATGATAGTTATGTTACAGATGCATTTGACTTATTTGAAATGGCGTATTATGATAGAGAATTAGGTAATAAAGAAATAGAAAGATTACAAACTTATTTTATAGGTAGACAGGGGTTAACTGATAACTTTCAATAATAGAGGATACTAATGGCGGTTCAACAAATAATAGGAAAAAGAATTACGAAGTTTGACACTTCCAATCCTAATTACCAAGAAAAACCTCAAGTTAAAAAAGAGGTAAGTGGTAATGTTATGGATGATGGAGATGTTTATGGTGAAAGAAAACATTCTTATATACCAGACCCAAATGGTAACTTAAAGATGGAAGAATTAATGGGTAAGGTGATAAATAAGTTAGATAATATACCAGGTGGAAGTCAAACAGGTACAAAGGCTATTGAAGTGGATATTAAAAAAGAAATTGCAATTGGAAAAGCTGATATGAGTTCTATTAAATCAGAAGAATTTAAAGGTAAGGTAAACAATAAACTTGATAAACTTAAAAAACTGAGAAGAAGAAATGGCAGTAAATAAGATAACAAATAAACAGGTAGTTAATAAAGAAACTATTAATAGAGCAGACCAAGTTTCTACAAAAAATATTACAATTAGGGGTAATAGAGAAAGTACTATTGTACCAGGTAATAATCTTTCAGATAATTATGCAATTACACTTAAAGATGTCGACACTGCTATTTTAAATCATGTTAAAAATGTAATGAAACCAGTCATCAGAGAAGCAAATGAAACATTTAAAATACCTGTTTATTATGGTAATGAAGAAAGATGGAAAGCAGTTAGGAAAAGAGGTGTATTGAGAGATAAGAATAATTCATTAATACTTCCATTAATTATGTTACGAAGAACAGAACTTTCAAGAAATGATTTATCAGGACAATCATATTCTCATGATATTAAAAATAATTTTATTAATGTAGTTAGAAAATCAAGTTGGAGTAAAGACAATCAATACGATAGATTTTCAGTTCAAACAGGAGTACAACCAACATATGAAAATATTGTTACAACAATGCCAACTTATAGTGACATAACTTACGAATTTATACTTTGGACAAACTTTATAGAACAAATGAATCCACTAATAGAAACATTTGTAGACCAATCCCATACTTATTGGGGTGATGGAACTGATATGAAATTTTTATGTACTACTGATAGTATATCAGATGCATCTGAAATGGACCAAGCTGGTGAGAGATTTATAAAATCGACATTCACTATAACAACAAAAGCTTATTTATTACCTGAATATTTAAATTCAATAGTAACAAACAAAATATCAAATACAAGAAAATATTTGACACCATCAAGGGTTTCATTTGATTTTGAAGGTGATGCAACTGATAAACAAGTAGGAAAATAATTTAGTTGTTTTAAAAATTTATATATATTTATATATAGTTAATTAACAAATAATGGAGGTTATAATGCCAGAAGAAGAATCAAAATTAGTAGAAAAATTAGAAGAAAAACAATCAGCTGTAAAGTTTTCTGATGAAGAACTTAATACAGTTAAACAAATACAACAAGAATATTTAAAAGTTCAAAATCATCTTGGACAATTAGTTATATCAGAAATGAAGCTTCGAGAACAAGGAAAAAATTTGGACGAAGCTAAATCCAAAGTTGAGAATAATTTTAAAGATATACAAGTTAAAGAACGAAAATTTTTGGATGGAATCACTGAAAAATATGGTGAAGGAACTTTAAATCCAGATACTGGTGAATTTATACCAAATAAATCATAATAAAGTAAATAAATCTAACTGTTTAGAACTTTTTTCATATATTTATATATGAAAATCTCTATGTCTCACATGGGGATATCTAATATTATAGCAAAGAATTAGGAGAATAATAATGGCCGAAAAAATAGTTTCCCCCGGTGTATTTACAAACGAAATTGACCAAACTTTTTTACCCGCAGCAATTGCAGATATCGGAGCAGCATTAATTGGTCCGACTGTTAAAGGTGCAGCAGGGATACCAACCGTAGTATCATCATATTCAGATTTTCAAGCAAAATTTGGAGATACTTTTAAAAGTGGGTCTACTCCACTTCAATATTTAACATCACATTGTGCTGAACAATATTTGAAAAGTGCTAATAAATTAACAGTTGTTAGAATATTAGATGGAACATTTGGACCAGCTACTGCTAATGTATTAACTGGTAGCCTATCTGATAGCGGTGTATCATTTACCTTAACTACATTAGCCGATGGTGCTATTATGAATAATGGTGATTCTACTGCTACAACAAACAGTGTTCTTACAAGTGGTTCAAAACATAATCTGAGATGGCAAGTTTCTAGTGTAAACAATTCAAAAGGAACATTTACTCTTTCAATTAGAAGAGGTGATGATTCTCAGACAAGAAAAAATACTATTGAAACATTTAATGGTGTAAGTCTTGACCCAAATGCTACAACTTATATAGGTAAAGTAGTTGGTGACCAAAGATATACAACAAGATTTGATGAAAATTTAAAACCATTCTTACAATTATCTGGTTCTTATGGAAATAGGTCTAAATTTGTGAGAGTTGGTAGTATTAGAGATACTGTTGATTATTTAGATGAAAATGGAAATGTTAGAGTAAATGCAGCTTCTCAATCATTACCAATTGCTGGTAGTGGTTCATTAAATGGAGGATTTACAGGTGGTACTAATGGAATTGCTGGATTTGATTCATTAGGAAGTGTTGTGACATCATCAGCAAATGGTATTACAGCAGCTTATAATTTTTATGATGATATAGATAGTACAAATAGTCAAGGATTTAATTTAACATCTACTGACAAAGGATTATCATCATATACAGAAGCTCTTGATTTATTAAGTAATCAAGATGAATATGACATTAATTTAATATTAACGCCTGGTGTTATTTCGGCTGAACATACAACCATAGCATCTAAAATTATAAATGTATGTGAGAGTAGAGGTGATTGTTTCGCCATTCTTGACCCTGTGGTATATGCTAAAAATGTAGCAGATGCGGTGACTGAAGCCGAATCAAGAGATTCAAACTATGCTGCTGTATATTGGCCATGGATAAAAGTACCTGATTCTCAATATGCTGGAACACAAAGATGGGTACCACCTTCAGTATGTCTTGGTGGAATATTTGCATTTAATGATAGAGTAGCTCATCCATGGTTTGCACCAGCTGGTTTAAATCGTGGTGGAATTGATATTGCTATTCAAGCAGAAAGAAAACTAACTCAAGGTGATAGAGATACATTGTATGATTCAAATGTTAATCCAATCGCTACATTCCCTGGACAAGGAGTGACTGTATTTGGTCAGAAAACTTTACAGAAGAAAGCTTCAGCATTAGATAGAGTAAATGTAAGACGATTATTAATTAAAGTTAAGAAATTTATAGCATCATCTTCAAGATTCCTTGTATTTGAACAAAATACATCGGCAACAAGAAGAAGATTCTTACAGATAGCAAATCCATTCTTAGAACAAGTTCAATCACAAAGTGGATTGAGTGCGTTTAGAGTAGTAATGGATGAAACGAATAACACACCTGATACAATTGATAGAAATCAATTAATTGGTCAGATATTTTTACAACCAACTAGAACTGCAGAGTTTATTGTATTAGATTTCACAGTTCAACCAACAGGGGCTTCGTTTCCTGAATAATAAATAAATTGGAGAGATTTAATGGCAGAAAAAATAGTTTCGCCTGGTGTTTATACTAATGAGATAGATAAGAGTTTTTTACCAGCTGCAATTGCAAATATAGGTGCGGTATTAATTGGTCCGACTGTTAAAGGTTTAGCAGGGATACCAACCGTAGTATCATCATATTCAGATTTTCAAAGAAAATTTGGAGATTCATTTAAGAGTGGTAGTAATTATTATCAGTATTTGACCTCACATACAGCAGAACAATATTTAAAGCACGGCAACAAATTAACAGTCGTTAGAATATTAGCTGGAAGTTATAGTGGCGCATCTGCTACAATATCTTCTTCAATAGACCCTGCGATTGTTGGTGGTGGTGTAGCACATTCTGCTAGTTTAACTATAACTGCTGGTGATTTTGGTGGTAGAGGTGAGGCATTTGCACATTCTGCTTCTCTTACACCTTATGGTGGAACAAAAGTTGACCTTATTTTTACTGGTTCTAGAGACCTTAATGCAGCGGGATTGGTAACTAATACATCAACTGCTATATATTTCCCATCTGCATCTACAGTAGCTACAACAGCTTTATCAGCTAGTAACATGTTTAATACAAGTCAATCACTTCATCTTTTAAATTTATCAGCAAGTGCAACTGCAACAGGTGTCGTTTTTACTCAAAAAGGAAAAGGTGCATATGGAGTTACAGGTAATCCTGCCAATGATAATACACCTACTTTAGTAGTTGGTGGTTCACCTATTTCTAATTATATTAATATAACAGCTTCTTCCGGAGCTCAAATAAATACAGTAAACTTTTCAGGAGGTTCAGATTTTAATAGTACCAATACTACATATGTATTTAAAACACCATTTAAACTACATACATTATCAGATGGTGCAATATTAAATAATTCTGCTAGTCTTGGTACAAACAGTATTTTAACTGATGGTTCAAAAGATAATGTGAGATATGAAGTATCATCTGTAAACCTTAAAAAAGGAACATTTACATTACAGATTAGAAGTGGTGAAGATATACAAAAGAAAAAACAAATACTTGAATCATATACTAATATTAATCTTGACCCAAATTCTACAAATTATATAGGCAAAGCAATTGGTGACCAAGTTCAAACTGTAAGAACTGATGAGAATGGTAAACCATTTTTACAGTTATCTGGTTCTTATGCAAACAAATCAAAATATGTAAGAGTTGAAGTTCTTGACCCTACTACTGATTATCTTGATGAAAATGGAAATGTAAGAGTACCAGCTTATTCAGCCTCTTTACCTGCATTTTATAGTGGTTCAAATAGTGGTTCTCAAGGTGGAGCATTTAGTGGAGGTTCAGATGGTACTGTTCAACATCCTAAAAATTTATATAATAATATATCTGAGAATAATTCACAAGGATTAGACCCAAGTGGTAATGGTGGTAATAATGGATATAATCAATATATTCAAGCACTTGATTTATTAAGTAATCAAGATGAGTATGATATTAATTTAATATTAGCACCTGGTATAATTAACAGTATTCATACATCAGTTGCTTCTAAAATAATTGATGTATGTGAATCAAGAGCTGATTGTTTTGCAGTTATAGACCCAGTTGTTTATGGTAAAAATGTAGTAGATGCTACTACACAAGCTAAAACAAGAAATTCTAATTATGCCGCTATGTATTGGCCATGGGTAAAAGTAGCTGATTCTCAAGTTGCCGGAACTAATAGATGGGTACCACCATCAGTTACAGTAGCTGGTGTATATACTTACACAGATAAAGTATCACACGAATGGTTTGCTCCTGCTGGTTTAAATAGAGGAACTATTAATATTGCAAAAGAAGCAGAACGAAAACTAACTCAAGCTGATAGAGATACATTATATGATTCAAGTGTTAATCCAATCGCTACATTTCCAGGTCAAGGTGTAACGGTATTTGGACAAAAAACATTACAGAAGAAAGCTTCAGCATTAGATAGAGTTAATGTTCGTAGGTTATTAATTAAAGTTAAGAAATTTATAGCATCATCTTCAAGATTCTTAGTGTTTGAACAGAATACTGCAGCATTAAGAAGAAGATTCTTGAACATAGCTAATCCATATTTGGAACAAGTTCAAGCTCAAAGTGGTTTAAGTGCATTTAGAGTAGTAATGGATGAAAGTAATAATACACCCGATACAATTGATAGAAATCAATTAATTGGACAATTATTCTTACAACCAACAAGAACAGCTGAGTTTATTGTGTTAGATTTCACAATACAGCCTACTGGAGCACAATTTCCAGAATAAAAAGGTTAATGTAGTATAAATATTTATTATTTTTTAATATTTTTTATATTTATATATGAAAGCAAAGGTATACAACTAGGAGAAATAAGATGCCAGAATTGTTAGAACCACAAGATATAATGTTTACCCCTTTTGAGCCAAAGCTCAAAAATAGATTTATAATGCAAATTGATGGTATTAATGCTTATTTAATAAAAGCGATTAATAGACCAACTCTTGAGTCGGATGAAGTAATTTTAGAACATATGAATGTAACGAGATATGTTAAAGGTAAGTCAAGATGGTCTACATTGGATATAACTTTATATGACCCAATTGTACCTTCTGCGGCTCAACAAGTAATGGAATGGATTCGTTTAGGACACGAATCAGTAACTGGTAGAGACGGATATTCAGATTTCTATAAGAAAAATATTACATTTAACTTATTAGGTCCAGTTGGTGATGTTGTTGAAGAATGGGAATTAAAAGGTGCTTATATTCAAAGTGCTACATTTGGTGATTTGGCATTTGATTCATCAGACCCTGTTGAAATTACATTAACATTAAGATATGATTACGCAATACTTAAATTCTAATAAATCATATTAAAATATAACTTAAAAAACCCTTAATAAAAAATTGAGGGTTTTTTTGTTTTATATATATTTATATACGGAGAACATAATGAAAACAACATTTGAAGAAATAATAGATATAGTTTTAGACCACGAAGGTGGTTATGTAAATGACCCAGATGATGCAGGTGGTGAAACCAAGTATGGAATCGCTAAAAGATGGTATCCTAATGTGGACATTAAAAATCTTACCAAAGAACAAGCTAAAAAAATATATCATACAGACTATTGGAGACGAGGTAAGTGTGATGATGTTCCCCCACAATTAAGACATATATACTTTGATATGTGTGTTAATTTTGGTAGAAGAGGAGCTGTTAAAGTTTTACAACAGGCTGCTAATTCTAAGAGTAGAAACAAAATTGAAGTAGATGGTGGAATAGGACCAGCTACAATAAATGCTATACAGAAAATAAGTGTAGATGTAGTAAGAGCATATCGTGTGTTACGATTTGCAAATATAGTTATAGACAAACCAAATCAAGAGAAATTTTGGTTAGGTTGGTTTAGACGAGCAATAGAAGTTTAATTAAGTTATAGGAGACAAAAATGTCAACAGATAAATTATACAATGATATAAAAGAATTATTTGAACAATTTGAAGAAAATCATTCAGTATTTTCAGAAAAAGGTACGAAAGCAGCTGGTGGTAGAGCTAGAAAAGCTATCGGTGAAATTAAAAAATTAGTTACAGGTTATAGACAAGCATCTGTTTCCGAATCAAAATCATAATCGGAGGTTATAAATGTCAGATAATAAATTCCCAAGTGAAGTAATTGATTTACCAAGTGAAGGTAGATTATATCCAAAAGACCATCCATTAAAAGATGGAAAGATAGAAATCAAATATATGACTGCAAAAGAAGAAGATATTCTTACTTCTCAGAATCTTATAAAAAAAGGTTTAGTGGTTGATAAATTATTAGATTCATTAATATTAACACAAGGTGTGAAATCAGATGATTTAATACTTGGTGACAAAAATGCTGTGATGGTTGCAGCTAGAATATTAGCATATGGACCTGAATATACTTGTCAAGTAACACATCCAACAACAGGAGGAGTGTCAACTCAAATATTTAATTTAGCTGAGTGTCCATTTAAAAAATTACCAAAAGATGCTAAAGAAAATTTATTTGAAGTAACACTACCAATATCAAAAAGAAAAATTAAATTCAGTTTACTTACAGGTAAGGATGAAAGATTAATTGATGAAGAGTTAAAAGCTTCTAAAAAAGTTGGTGCTGTTGCTCCTGAATTAACCACAAGATTAAGATATTTAATCAAAGAAGTTGATGGTGATAATTCTCAATCAGTAATTAATGAAATATCTCAAAACATTCTATCAAGAGATTCAATGCATTTAAGAGAAGAAATCAAAAAAGTAACTCCAGATATTATAATGGAGCAAGAAATAGATTTAGGAGGTGAGTCCGTCAAGGTAGATATACCAATGACGGTTAACTTTTTTTGGCCTAATTCCTGAAGATAAACCAAAACTTCACGAACAAATATTTCAATTAATGTATTATGGAGAGGGATTCAATCACTCTGATTTATACGAAATGCCTGTATATTTAAGAAATTTTTATTATGAAAAACTTCTTGATACTCGTAAAAAAGAAAACGAAGAAATAAAAAAAGCTAATCAAAAAACCAAATCATCAAATTCAAGATTTAAAACATAATTTTTAACAAATCTGATATTTATATATGAATAGATACATCTAAATAGGAGAGTATTGTGTCAAAGAAAAAATCATATATGAATCATAAAAGCGTTTTGTTAGAAAACAAATTACTTAATGCATTCAAGTTTTTAGTTGGATTAAATCAATTAAAAAAACAAAAACTTTCTTCAAAAGAAAAACAAGCCTTAAAAAACCCAAAAATTCAAAAATTAGTTAAAGGATTCTATAAAGACATAGAAAAAGCTAACAAACTTGGTGATGAGGTTTTAGCAGACTTAAAAAAACAAGGCTATGATATAGAGGACTAAAATGGCGTTAAGTACAAAAGAACAAACCAAATTAAATAAAGCTTTAGCGGATTATAATAGGCTGCAAGAACAAGCTATTAAAAATGGTAGACTTGGTTCAAAACAACAAGAAGAGTTTATTAAAAATCAAGGAATCATAAATAAATTAACAGAGCGTCAAGAAAATAAGTCTTCACAAAGTTACAAAGATATAAGTAAAACCCTTACAGATATAGGAAAGAAACAAAGATTAAATAATATAAGTGGTAAAGATGGTTTGGGTTTACAAAAAGATGTTTTTGGAACTTTACAAAAACAAGTAAAAGGAACTAAAAACTTAGTCGCTTCTGGTAAAATAACTAATACTTTAGCAGATAAATTAAATGACATTAGTGGTGGCATAGTCAGTGGTGCACATGATTTAACAGGTATTAAACAAACTCAATTAGAATTAGATGACGAAATAGCTAAAACAACAGATGAAACAGTTAAAAAGAATTTAAATGGTTATAAAAATACTTTAAATGCTGAAGCAAAAAGATTACAGGTAAACAAAGGAATTGAAGGTGCGGTATCCGCTACAGATTCATTGATGGGTGGAATGGGTAGTACGATTAAAGGTTTTATAACCAATCCATTAACCATTGCTTTTGCTGCATTAATGCAATTCGGTGCAACTCAAGAAGCTATAGCTGGACAATTCGGTGCTATGGGTGTAACGGATTTTAGACAAGACCTTGTAAAGTCACAAACAGAATTTACAAAACTTGGTTTATCAGCTGAAGACGCGGCTAAAGCAACATCGGATTTAGCAAATAATTTTGGAGTTGCATTTGATGAAGCTGATGAATTATCCAGAAGTGTTGCTAGAATAGCAAAAACAACTGGTATGTCAGTAGATGAAAGTACAAAGTTAGTTGGTTTATTTACACAAACACAAGGGTTGACTGGAGAACAGGCAGAAAATTTATTATTATCAACGCGACAATTAGCTAAAGCTAACAATGTTGCACCCGACCAAGTATTAAAAGATGTTGCAGCTAACACTGAATTATTCGCTAAATTCTCAGCTGATGGTGGGAAGAATATTTTAGAAGCAGCTGTTCAAGCTAGAAAACTTGGATTAAGTTTAGATTCAGTTGCAAAAGTAGCTGATGGATTATTGAATTTCCAAGAATCATTAAATGCTGAAATAACAGCTTCTGTGATGATTGGTAGACAATTGAATTTACAAAAAGCTAGAGAATTAGCACTAAATAATGATGTAAAAGGTGCTATGGAAGAAGTGGTTAAACAAGTTGGAAGTGAAGCTGAATTTAATAAATTGAATGCATTGGAAAGAAAAGCTTTAGCTGATGCTGTTGGACTAGAAGAATCAGAATTACAAAAAGTGGTTTCTGCACAAAAGGAACAAAAAACTTTAACGGGTGAGATAAGTAGATTAACATCAGCGATTGAAATACCAGAAGATACAATGACTGCGGTAGCTAGTTTAGTTGCTGATTTTAAAACCATTGGTATTCAATTAGCTGAATCAATTGGTCCGACATTAAATAGCTTTCTTGGTTTAGTTGGTGGACTTGCTGGATTCTTACAACAAATTGGTATGTTAGGTCCAACATTAGTTGGTATATTTGCAGCTATGAAAGTTAACGCAGTAGCTACTGCAATAGCTGCAAGAAAGGGAATGTTTGCCAGTATTGCTGGAGCTGCAGTTAAAAGTCCTATTAAAGCAGCTGCAGGTGCACTTGTCGCTGGAGCAATTATTTCAAAATTTGGGTCTATGATTGCGAATGTTGCGGATGTTGGAGATTTATCTATATCACAAGGTAAAACAATGGTAACAACGGCTGAAGGTGGAATGTTTAGATTAAGTCCAAATGATGATTTAATAGCTGCGCCAGGTATAGCCGGTGCTGTAGGGGGTGGAGCTCCACCACAATTCTCAGCAACATTGGAAAGCACAATTAGTGGTTTAAGACAAGATATGCAAGCGATGAGAAAAGATAATGAATCTTACTTTGGATTTGGTGGTTCAGTTTCTGCAGATATTGGAACTAAAGTAGAATCCAAAATAGTGTCAAACTTAAAATAATGAGAATATAAATGAGTTTACTGAAATTAAAAAGTATATTTCAAGAAGAAGCTGAATTAAGAACAGAGGACTTCATTGACCAAAGACCTCAACATTCAAATGATTCAAGGTTTGAATTTAATGTTCCTGTTGTGGGTATGGATTTTGCTAACAAGACATCTGTGAATCCAATATTGGATAGTCTTTTACTTCCACAATCATCTTTGATAAATTTTCAACAAACAACATATGATTCAAGAGTTCCAAAAAATGATGGTATAAAAATATCAAATATAAATTCATATAAAGGAAGTTCTTTAGATAACTCAGGTGCCGATAATTTATTTACAAATACAGCTAATCTTGGAACGGATTTAAGTTTATCAGGTGGTTTTGAGGCTTTATACACACATGACCACAAGCCTCTTCCAATATCATCCACACCAGACCCGAACAATCCATTTCAACCATTTAACTATGGTTCAAATGTTGATAGAGGAAAATTAGATATAAGGGCAAACAATGCTCAATTTAATTTATTTAGTCCATCAAGAACACCATTGGTTGGAGCTGGCGCTTTCTTAGGATTGACAAATGATTTTGCAGGTGAACCATACATCGTTAGTCCAATTGGTAGTGTGGGTAGAGCTCTAAATTCAAGTTTTCCAGAAATAGTTGCTGCTGATGCTACACGAATTGGAAAGTTTTTATCATCACCACAAGGTGCCGATTTCATTTTGCAGCAAAACTTTTTAGGTGGTAATACAAAAGTTCAGTTTCCAATAGTTAGACAAGCAAATCCAACAACTGGACTTAATCCAGGTCCTGATGCTAATAAATTTATCAGTATTGGTGTGGGTCAAAGTAATTTAAGATTTGGAAGAGAGTATTCTCCACTTTCAACTCTCAAAACAATTACACAGGGACAATTTGGGTCTCTTTTTAATAGAGCTACACCACCTTTTGGTACTCTTGGTTTATCAAATAAAACATATCCTGAATTTACATTTGACACTTTAACCACTGAGGAAGGATTATCTTATGCTAGTGCAGGTGGTGATGTAACTCACGACATAAATAAAACATTTGGTGCACCATCCTTACCATCTGAACCATTACAACTTTCTCTTGATAGTTTTATTGGTGGAGCTACACCACAAGAACTTAGAACAGGTGAAGAGGTAACAGGTGATAAGATGACTTTAGCAAAAATGATTAAAGGTACTGAGTTAGCTATTGCTGATGTTAATACTTGGGCTGTTGGGTATGAAGATGAATTTGATGATACAAGTTTAGGTTTACTTCTTGACTCAAAAAAAGATGGAATGCCATTTTACTTTAAAGATTTAAGAGATGACACTTATATATTTTTCAGAGCATACATTGAGGGGTTGACAGAAAACATCTCACCATCTTGGTCTGAAACAAATTATGTTGGAAGAAGTGAACCCGTTTATGTGTATGAAAGAGCTACAAGAGATATTTCTTTTAATCTAAAGTTAGCAGCACAAACAAGGTCGGAGTTAACATCAATATATCAAAAATTAAATAGACTAACATCACTTGCATATCCACAATATGATAATGATAATTATTTGGGTGGTAATAAGGTAAGAATGAAACCACCATTAACTAAATTTAGATTAGGTGATTTGTATGGAAAAACAAATGATGAAATGTTAGGATTTATAAAATCTATTTCTTATACGATAGATAATTCTTCACCTTATGAAATAGAAGCTCCATCAAGAGTTCCACATCATATAAATGTAGCTTTAACATATCAAGTAATTCATGGAACAGTTCCAAGTCTTGATACTAAATTCTATGGATATGTTCCTGAAATATCACCGACTGGAGGAACTAATAATGTCTAGATATGATGAAACAAATATAAAAAAAAATCAAAAAACAAATAAATCTTATTACAATACAACGATTTATAAAAAAGTACCTGAAAGAAATGATGATTTGTATTTCATTTCAACAGAAGGTGATAGATGTGATAATTTAGCAAATAGGTTTTACAATGATTCAACACTTTGGTGGTTCATCGCTAGAGTGAATAATTTAACTACAAACAACATACCAGCCGGAACATCATTGAGAATACCTGTATCATCTAAAGACGCACGAGGTTTCTAAAAATGCCTATAAACAATAGAGTATTTGGTTCTGATATTCCAATTAAGGTTAAGAAAACACTTGAAGCTAGACAATTAGCAGCTGAGAAAACTCGTAATCCAAATGAACAAATAAACCCATCAAAATATCCTGATGATAGAGAAGATTATTATAATTATGGTGAATTATTAGATAATGAATTTGGGGGTTTAGCAGATTTATCATCAAGAACACCATTTATTCGTATGTGGACTGGTGTTCAAACAGGTATTTATGAGGGTCCAGATGATATAGTGTTGTATGAGGGTGAAACAATAGAAACTGTAGCGGGTAAAGATGCCAGTGGTGATGATATATTAAAGGTACTAGATGACATTAAAGAAGAAAATGAAAAAGCACAAGCTTATAAAAGAGATGCAACAAGATTTCCAAAATCACAAGTATCGTTTCAAAAAGAATCACCAAATTCTACGAAAGGAAAATATATAGTTAAAAGGCCAGCTAAACATATTAATTTTTCAAAACCAAAAGTTTATATGTTGGGAAATCATGTATTGAACACCACCGACCAAATAACACCCCAACAACAAATCACAGCTGATGAATTTGGACAAAAGACAGATAGTGAACAAAAAGACTACATAACTGGTGAAATGTTTCCAGATGAACATGGAGTTAGAAATGATGTGAATAAATTTTTAAAACCGGCTGCTGGTATTGTATCTGTATCATCAGAAACAGAAGGTGCATTGGGTGAAAGAAAAACCACAACAATAAACTTCGTGGTTCATAATTTTGCAGACTTTGATGCTATATACAATAGATATTTTTTAAGACCAGGAGCACAAATATTCATTGATTTTGGATGGAGTTCAGTTAAAGATTTGTATAACCCATATGATATAATTGGAACTGGTGAAGATGGTAAAGAAGCAGAAGAAATAATAATTGAAAAACTATATGGTGAAAAACAAAGTGGTGATGCTCAAGATGGTGTGGTTACACGGTCAAAAGGTAATTTAGAAGTAGTAATTGGACAAGTAACTAATTATGATTCTAAAATAATGGAAAATGGAAGTGTGGAGTGTAGTTTAACCATTCAATCACCAAATGTAGCTATGATGACTTTTCCAAAACTTAATCATTTGAAAGAAAAAATTGACTTTTTATTAGACCATTTTTTTGGATTTGAAGCTTTAAAAAATTTTGGAACTACCATTGATACCAATCCTGACTCACCAACATATGGTCAAGTTATTTCAAAACCTGATTTTGGTGAAATTCCTGATTCATCTACATCAGTCCGTAATATTGTAAAATTTGAAGAAAATGTATACAAAAAAGCTTCAGAAACATTTGGTGCTATTGATTTTAATCCAACGGTTTTGGCCTCAATGGTTGGTTTGTTTTTGCCAGGTGGTGAAAAATCAGATGCACAATACATATCAATTGGTTTTTTAGAGGATAAAATATTAAACGCTGAATTTGCATTTGGAAAAAACATTGATGAGATAAATGATATTAAGATAAAAGGATTGGAAACAAAAATAGATTCAAGTGAATCGTTCACATTTTATAATTCAGTATTTCACGACAATCAATCCGTAATTGCTAATACGGGTGAAAACGACCCCGTGTTTTTAATACCAAGATTTTGGGATAGAACTTATAATACCATCACAGGACACACTCCATTTCGTGAAGAAGACTTTGTTTTTTTAGAAACAGGTACGACAATAGATACATTTAATAGTTCATTTGATAACTGGATTGCAACTGAAGATGTTGAACCATCATATTTTAATGAATACCCCTATAAAGCTCCAATTACAGATTTTGATAAAGCAATAAATGGTGATGATGAGGATTCTCTTGGAAGAATACCAATAAGAGAAATTTTTATTAATAGTGCGGTTATAAAAGAAGCCTTTGGACCTGAGAGCAAATCATTTAAAGATATTGTAAAGCATATTTTAACAAAAATCAATGAAGACTCATATGGAGTTTTTAAATTAGGATTAGCTGGAGGACAAGATAATACTTTAAAAATCATTGATGAGAATTATTTAGGTGTTGATAATACAGTTGAAGATGATATTTTTGATAAATTATTTACATTTGACATAATGAGTCCTAACTCAATAGTAAAAAGTTATAATGTTAACTTATCATTACCAAATGATACCATTGGTGCCAATGTAGCCATTCAAGCATTAAGTGGAACTAATGAACAAGTGTTACCTGTTAATGAAGTTATATCAAATGCGGCTAATTTAACTGAAATATTCAAGGTTAATTTACAAGATACGGAATTAATCAACATTGGTGTAGGGATAAAAGATATAAAGGTTAAATATTTACCAGATATAGGTGGTTTTAGAGGCAGAGCTTTATCAGATGTAAATTCTGAAAAAGCGACTTATGAAAATTTATATAATACTGAATTAAGAGATGGTAATGATTTTTATTTAAACGCGGGATATTCAAATATTGTTAATACTGATAACGCTTTTGAACCAGTAGATGATGAAGAGGAGGAAGGTAATGATAATGACGCAACTAATGAAAAAGGAAAAAATGTAAGAGTTATTGATGGTATTGACAATGATATGATACAAAATCATTTTTTTGTTACTAAAACAATTCAAGAATATTTTCAAGCTCGTATATCTGGAACATTTTCTTTTAAAAAAAATCCACCATTACCAATCAAATTAGAATTAACAATTTATGGTATTTCAAGTTTAGTGCCAGGTGATATATTTAAAGTTGATTATTTACCAAAAATATACACAACTACTTGTTATTTTCAAGTTACAAAAATAAAACACAACATAGGTTCGGATGGTTGGTATACCAGTTTAGAAACAGTGTTTAGATATAGAGAGATAAAATCAAGTGTAAATCCAATAAAAAGTAGATATAGAGGTTTTGCTATAAGTGCTCATCTTTTTGATGAATTTAAAATAGATGATAGTCAAGCTTATAGATATAAAGGTTACAAAACAATGGGTTTCAGTGGTGGACAACATTCTGATAAAAGAAGTTCTATTATTGATGGTTTTAGAATAACTGCCCCTCTGATTACTCAAGATGTTAGTTCGGCTGACCACGACATCAAACAATTTATATATGAAGAATTGAACTCAGGAGAGTCTCCACCTGAAACAGCTAGAAGTTATGTTGGTGAAGAACGAAAAATAAAAGCAAATCACGGCATTACAATTATTCAGAATTTTTCACAAGCATTGGGATATATGTCTAATATAAAACCAGTAGGAGTTCCACCACAATGTACTGAAATATCAATGATATTTGAATTTACAGTAGCACTTGAAGAAAAAGAAGCGATAGTTTTAATAAGTCCAATGTATTTTTCTAATGCTGCATGGAATTCTAAAGATGATTTTCAAGATGGATATGGTGGGAGAGGATTTCCGTCAGAAACAACTGGATTGTACTATAAAGGAGATAAAGTTTATTTAATATTTGCTAAACAAAATCCACAACAATTTTATGGATATGTTCCTGCAGTTAAAGGAACAAGAAGAGGTATTTTTGGAAATACTAAAGAGTTTGATTACACATCACCAACAACTACTGATTTTATAAATGATTTTGGTATAATTCCACCATCTCCTGATGTTGCAAGTAGCTTGGTCTTAGAACGGCTTACTAAACAAAAAAGCGAAGCAGGTGGTTACGAACAATAATAATTAAAAAAAGCTTGTTTTATTCAATAAAATGTTATATATTGTAATACGATGTATTGTATTATACCCATATTTAAAGAACCATTCTTACATCCATTACATAAAAATAATGGATTATCAGCACTATGGTGTCAAGAAATATCTAAAAAAGAACCAATGTTTATCATAGAACAACATCCTGATTCAGATAAAATGATGGAAGATTATTATTGGTTAAATGATGAATTAATTCAAACACCTGATAAAAAATTATTAAATCATTTTTATAAATTTGATAATGTTATAGATATGAACTTCTTACATTGGATAGATACAGGTAAACCATTTGACAATAATATTCGTAATAATGCAATAGATTTCTTGAGTAATAAGTTCTACAATGTTAAAAAACTTAACGAAATCATACCATTATCTAAACATAATGAGTATTGTAGTGATGTTTATAAGAGTATGGTTAGACCATATGTTGGTGGAACTGATGATTATTATATGAATGAATTTACAGAAGCCTTTTGGAGTATTGAAAAAAATGGTGTAAAGGTATCCAATGATGTATGTGATATATTTGATATGAGAGTTAAGAAACATATATCTAATGGTAAATTGTATTCAAATTATAATTTATGGACAACAACAGGTCGTCCAAGTAATTCATTTGGTTCTGTGAACTTTGCAGCTCTACCACCTGAGAAAAGAAAAGCTATAGTTGCTGAAAATGATTATTTAGTTGAAATGGATTATGATGCATATCATTTGAGAATAATTTCACAATTGGTTAAATATGATTTTGGTAAAGATTCAGTTCACGAACATTTGGCTAAACACTATGGTTGTTCATATGAGGAGTCAAAACAACGAAGTTTCCAATTATTATATGGTGGAATTGATAAACAAACACGAGAAAAAGTACCATTTTTTGATTTAACACATAAATTTATAAATAATAAATGGAATGAAATAAATAAGAATAAATACATTTTAACTGATATTTATAGACGAAGAATAGTATTAGAAAATTATGATGATTTGAATAAGAATAAATTGTTTAATTATTTAATTCAAGCATTAGAAACAGAATTGAATGTTAAGAAGATTTTATTAATTCAAGACTATTTATTAGATAAGAAGACTAAATTGGTTTTATACGGATATGATAGTTTCTTATTTGATTTTTCAAAACAAGATGGAGTTGAAACTTTGAAAGAAATCAAAAGAATATTAGAAGTTAAAACTGATGTACCAGGTGATACAGAACCTTATTTTTACACTAAATCAAAAATGGGTTTAAACTATGGTGAAATGCAAGACATTACAAAGAGGTTATAAATGACACATATTTCAGAAATCATTGAAGACATATTAGTAGAATGGGCATATCGTGTTCACGATGGAATGCCTAATCCAAAAAACACAACACATATTCAACAACTTCGTGAATCAATGGAAGAATTGAATTTACCCAATAATGTGATTTATCAAGTTATTCAAAATTTAATCAATGAAGTTACAGATAAGGAAACTAAATTCAAAGCTCGTAGTAAAGAAACAAATAAAATTATTTATTACAAAAATCAAGATAATTTAGATGCAGGTATTAAGTCAGGACATGCAATTCCTTTTGAAAAAGGTGATACGGAAGAACCTGAAAAAGAAGACGATACTGGAAAATTAGGAGCTGATGATTTTGATACAGAAAAGAGTGGTTACTTGGTTAAAAAAGATGAACCAACTGATGATAAACCAAAAGCACAATCAAATGGATATACTGGTGAGAAAGATAAGTTTATTAAAAAAATAAACACTTCAGAGACAGAAACATTTTCAAATGATATAGAACCTGATGATGATAAGTTTACCAATGATTTAGAAATAAAACCACCACCGGATAAGTTTGAATTTCCTGAAGAATTAAATAATGGTAAGTTCCCAAAAAAATATGCAAAGTTAATAAGTAGAATGATGAATAGTAAAAGGGTTGGAACTAAACCTGAAATTTCTACTCTCATTTCAAATGGTGGGGCTGGAGCTATA
>Ga0208011_1000349_pt1 | contig 18677 bp, 20 predicted proteins | sample 7_EtaG_FD_184080 | JGI IMG/M metagenome (GOLD analysis project Ga0208011, IMG submission 184080) | Marine viral communities from the Subarctic Pacific Ocean - 7_ETSP_OMZ_AT15161 metaG (SPAdes) (version 2) | ecosystem: Environmental > Aquatic > Marine > Oceanic | place: Pacific Ocean | collected...
GTCAGCCTTTCAGAGCTACACTCTTTTAAAGAAATGATTTATGAAAAAGTCCAGGAAATTAAGGGAAAACTAATTATCAAAGAGTATCCCACAAAGTCTGCCACAACCCAGACAATTAAGACCCATCTCGAAAAATTAAAACAAAAAGATATAAAAGTCGATATGATCCTGGTAGACTATGGAGACTTGTTAAAACCCGTTATAACAACAAGAGAAAAGAGACACGACTTGGAATCTATTTATGAGGAGTTACGAGCCATTGCACAAGAAGTTAAATGTCCAGTCTGGACTGCCTCTCAAACTAATAGGTCGGGGCTGAATGCCGAAGTTATTACGATGGAATCTATCTCCGAAGCATATAGCAAGTGCTTTGTTGCAGATTTTATCGTTTCTGTCTCCAGAACAATTGATGACAAAAATAATGATACGGGACGTTTATTCGTAGCAAAGAACAGATTCGGACCAGATGGCATTATTTATCCTGCCAAAATGGATTTGGCAAGAGTAAAGATTAATATTCTACCATCAACAGGAGAAACCATCGGTGAAGTCCAAGTCAATGCCGCTAAACAACAATCCGAAAAATTAAAAGAAAAATATAAGAAGTACAAGGAAGGGAGATAGCGTGACAAAGGACATGGAAAGCACAGTTGCTGAATATTTTAACGGGGATCAGCTTGCGGCAAATGTGTGGCTTACAAAATATGCCCTTAAAGATAGCAATGGAAAGGTTATTGAAAACACACCTGATGACATGCATCATCGCTTGGCATCTGAATTCGCCCGTATAGAAGAACAGTTTGGAGGTGCAAGCGCTCTGTCTGAACAAGAGATTTATGAGCTTTTAAAGGACTTTAAATATATTGTTCCTCAAGGTTCTCCAATGATGGGCATTGGCAACAACTACGTTAATGTATCCCTTTCAAATTGCGTGGTCGTAGAATCTCCCGACGACAATATATCTTCAATCATTGATTCTGGCAAGCAGCTTGCCAACCTTTTTAAACGCCGCTGCGGGGTCGGTCTTGACATCAGCAATTTGCGACCCGAAGGGACAATAGTAAATAATTCAGCAGGCACCACTACAGGCGCATGGTCATTTGCAGATTTTTATTCTTACGTTTGCCGAATGATTGGTCAAAATGGTCGTCGCGGCGCACTTATGATTACAATGGATGTACGCCACCCTGATATTGAAAACTTTGTTACTATGAAGCAGAATTTAACTAAAGTTACTGGCGCAAATATTTCGGTGAAAATAAGCGATGATTTTATGGAGGCAGTGGAGAACAATGAAGAGTTTGTTTTACATTTTCCAGTTGGAAGCGAAGCACCTACTATAAGTAAGCCCATCGATGCAAAACAATTATGGAATACCATTGTCGAATCCGCAACACAGACAGCAGAACCAGGACTTTTAATGTGGGGAAACATCGAGAAGTATCTCCCAGCCCAGGCATATGCTGACGATGGGTTCAAAACAATATGCACCAATCCCTGTGGAGAGATTCCTCTCTCAGCATATGATTCTTGTCGTCTGATTTCTGTGAACCTAAAAAGTTTTGTAGATCGAAAGTTCCAAAAAAATACGGAGTTCAATTTTTCCAGATTTTCGAAAACTGTTGCCATAGCAATGAGGCTATCTGATGACCTAGTAGAGCTTGAAATAGAGAAGCTTGATAATATTATTTCTTGCTGTGACACAAAAGATGAAAAAGCACTCTGGAAACGCCTTAAGACGGCATGCGTTAACGGAAGGCGAACCGGCTTAGGCACACACGGCTTGGCAGATGCTCTCGCGTGCCTTAATCTAGCCTATGACTCTAAAGAGGCAATTGCAATGATTGATAAGATTTATGAAACTTTGAAAATTGCCGCTTATACAGAAAGCGTTCGCCTATCCGAAGAACGAGGCTCTTTTCCAGTTTTTAATTGGGAAAAGGAAAAAGATAATGAATTTATTAAATTACTGCCCCCCGAGTTGCAACTATTAATAGCCCAGCACGGAAGGCGAAATATATCTATTCTTACGAATGCGCCAACTGGCTCCGTTTCAATTATGTCACAAACCAGTTCTGGCATCGAGCCAGTATTTAGAAATTCGTATACTCGTCGCCGCAAACTTTCACACAACGAAGAGCACATAGAGGCAGACTTTGTTGATGACCTAGGCGACAGGTGGAGCGAATACAAGGTATTTCACCACAATATTAGACAATACCTCAATTTGATGGAGACAGATGAGGTTCCCAACTTTTTTACCGAATCGGATCAAATTGATTGGGAAAACAGGGTTCGTATTCAGGCGGTAATTCAAAAACATATTGACCACTCTATTAGTTCCACTATTAATTTGCCAAAAGACACCTCCCCTGAAGTCGTTGGCACTCTCTATCAACTAGGCTGGAAATCGGGCTTAAAAGGGATTACGGTTTATGTTGATGGCTCTCGTTCTGGCGTTTTGGTATCTGAAGAGGAGAAAAACCTTTTTCCACAAAATACTGCTACCGTCCGCCCCAAAGAATTGCCTTGCAATATTCACCACACAACCATTCAAGGTGAAAAGTGGATAATTTTGGTTGGACTTCTGGACGATAAACCATATGAAGTTATGGGTGGCTTGTCCAACTTGATAGAAATCCCACAAAAACACACAGAGGGTATTCTGATTAAACACCCAAGAAAAACAATGAATTCTATTTACGATCTTATGGTGGGGACAAATGGAGACGAAATAAGAGTAAGAGACATTGTAAAAGTTTTTGACAATCCAAACAATTCAGCATTTACACGGCTGATTAGTCTTTCTCTTCGCCACGGTGCAAACATTCAGTATGCTGTGGAGCAGATGCAAAAAGATCGAGATAGTGATATGTTCAGTTTTGCCAAGTGTGTTGCGAGAGTTCTTAAAAATTACATTAAGGATGGAACAGAGGCAACAGACAAAGAGTGCCCTTCTTGTGGGGTGGGAGATGGACTTATTTATATTGAGGGCTGTCTAACCTGTAAAAGCTGTGGATATGCAAAATGCGGATAAAGGAGAAAAATGTTACAACCATTTAACAGACACATATTAATCATGCCAGAGCATGTTGAGAAAGAAAAAATAAAAGAACAAACTACCATTCTTTTACCAGACGATTACGCCAAGGTTGAAGGAAGATACTGCGCTGCGACTGTATTTGATTGGGCACCCGACTGTCGCTTGGAAGCTATAGATAAGGGAGCGCGAATCTTGATAGACCGAAGTATGATTGAAGAAGTAGAATTTGGAGGAGACAAACATTATTTAATATTAGACAATTATGTCATAGCAAAAATTAAGGAGAATGCAGAATAATGGCACATCACTATAATGACTATAGAGCACAGTATCCAGCAGTAAAGAAACGTATTATGGTTAGCGGAGGATTTGATCCGATTCATAAAGGACATATCCGAATGATTCGAGAGGCGGCAAAAAAAGGCGAAGTGCTTGTTATTGTCAATTCTGATGAATGGCTAATGCGAAAAAAGGGATTTGTATTTATGCCGTTTGAAGAGCGTGTGGAAATAATACAATCTATTAAAGGTGTGCGGGATACATCGGTCATTGGTATAGACGACAGTGATGATACGGTTTGTGAAGCTTTGCGACGATTCCGCCCACACTATTTTGCCAACGGAGGCGACAGAACAAACACTAACACCCCAGAGATGGCAGTGTGCGAGGAACTCGGAATTGAAATGCTATGGGAGGTTGGAGGCGATAAGGTACAGAGCAGCAGCGCCTTAGCTAAAAAAAGCTTTGTTAAGGCAAGCAAGCCTGTATGTTGAAATACGAAAATATAGCAATTGGAGCAACTCTAAGTTCGGTACTATATTCCTTTTACACACAAACACCACTTATTTTTGTAGAAGGTGCAACGATACATCCATTTGATTTTTGTGATTCCGATATCGATCTGAGTTTATTTAGAATTGATCCTAAAAGCTATTGTCTTAAACAGTCAGATAATGAACAATTTGTTTTTGGTCCACCGAAGCAGCAAATATATGAAAAACTATTAGCACTATTATCACTATCGGGGCTTGTGCCTTTTTCACATTTGGCGAAATCGATTAATATCGAAGATGATCATTTAAAGGTTATAACCGAGGGTAACAAGGTTATAAACGTTGAATACGAAAAGCTAATCGTGTTTGATGATAATAAAATTAATGGACTTCCTCACATCATTGAGAATGAACAAAACAAACCAACACAAGTTTTAGACTGGTTTGAAGTGAACCTTGGAGGCACTCATGATATTGACTATATTGAAACAGACAGTGATTTCGTAAAGAAAATTTTCTTTTATTCTTCGCAAAGAGATTGTACTCAAGCTGATAAAAAAGATTTACTAGCAATCTCACACCTAACAGCAGAAGAAGCAGCCCACAACTATCAATATTCAGATACATATGCAAAATTTAAGATTCTTCAATGTATGAAAGACGCAGGAATTCGCGGTCCCAAAAATGGCAAAAATCCCAATTATCCAGATCGCTCCTCTGAACCATTTAAGTGGCTGTCTCCAAAGATCTCTTTGATGTATAGACAGATAATACCACTCCCCATGGGCAAATATAAAGATAGTGAAAGAATTAAATTTTCATACAAAACGCCGCAAGAGATTATATCTAAAAGTCAAATTAAAATGGACACCTATACTACAAAATTACTTAACATGCTATGATCGAAGAAAAACCCACAAACAAAGCCGCCTTTCATTTGGCTGGAATAATTCCAGTTGCAGGACGTGAACAAAGTTTTGGATTTGAATGGGATGACTCTTTAATGCCAATCGCAGAAAACTATACTGCTCTTGAACGCTCAATCATGGAATGTGCCTACGCGGGATGTGAGACAATTTGGATAGTGTGTAACAATGATATTCAGTCTCTCATACGCCATAGAATTGGTGAAGTGGTCCAAGACCCCATCTGGTATGGACGAATATTGGCAGCACACCCAGATGATTATAGACGCCCAATCCCAATCTATTATGTGCCAATTCACCCGAAAGATAGAGATAGGGTTGACTGTTATGCGTGGAGTATTTTATTCGGAGCACTGACTGCATACTGGATAAGTAAGCAAATGAGCAAATGGGTAACACCAGATAAATATTATGTATCTTTCCCATTTGGAGTTTATCCCGAAGACACTCCGCGAGAACATAGAGGCGTGATTTCTAGTGAAAATAACTTTTTTCTATGCTATAATGGCAAGACAGCGAAAGACGGGGAGTACCTGGGATTTTCGTTCGGTCCAGAAGATTTTATTAAATGCAGGCAGGTCATAAGAAAAGAAGGAACAAAAACTTGGAAAAATTCTGGAAATGAAATACCAACAGAAAAACTGCCTCTTGAAGAAAGATGGTCAGCGAGATACTTTTCCCTTGACAAAGTTCTAAAACCTGTTATAATAGAAGAGAGTAACAAGAAGGAAGTTGACTGGTTTTATAGCATAGCTAGTTGGGACAATTATATTAACTTTTTTGCTTCTGAAGAGGCAAAAACAATCAAACGTCCGTATGAGGGACTAATTAAATACCATGAATGGAATGGAATAGGAGTAGACAATGACAACGAAAAATGATCTAGAAGCGCAAGTTGAGGAGCTAACTCAGCAACTCGCGGAAGAACGTGCAAAAACGCGCAACTTTGCTCAAATACTGGGGCAAATGCGATATCGTGTTTTTGAAGTGCTTGAGCTTGAAGCAGATGTTCGTACTCAAATTGTTGGTGAGATCGATACTGTATTTAGCCGCGCACTATAAACATATTAAGAGGAGGGTAAGATGAGTGACAGAGTAAAATCTAAAATCCCATTTGTGGGGTTGCATGCACACAGCGTTGCAGGTTCGCTATTCGATGCTTTAGGGTATCCAAGCGAGCATATGGACTTTGCTTATGAAAACGGTTGCAGCGCTTTAGCGTTAACCGATCATGGCAACGCCAATGGGCTTTCTCATCAAGTGCTGCACGCCAAAAAGATGAGAGAAGAGGGTAGAAATTTTAAACCTATCTTCGGTACGGAAGCATATTTTCTTCCATCACTTGTCGAATGGCGTCAAGAATATGAGCAAGCACTTGAGGATAAAAAACGCGCACGAACTCTCGGTAGCGAGTTGAGTGCTGCGACAGTAGAAGATGAGTCTTCTAGCAAGAAAGTCCAAGATATGTTGCGCCGTCGTCGCCATCTTATCCTCCTCGCCCAAAATCAAAAAGGGCTGCAAAATATTTTCAAGCTAATATCAGAAAGTTATAAAAGTGAGAACTTTTATCGCTACCCTCGTATGGATTATGATATGCTTGCCAAGTATAGCGAAGGAGTGATTGCTGCCTCTGCTTGTCTCGGCGGTGTATATTCTGGTAATTACTGGGAGAACCGAGACGATGGCGAGGAAGCTATTCGTGAAGCAATGCGTGATACAACGCGCCGGATGATGGATATTTTTGGAGATCGGTGGTATGGCGAGCTTCAATGGAACAACGTTCCAGAGCAGCATATTATCAATAAATATATTATTGAGATGCACGAGGAATTCGGAATTGGCTTGATCTCTACGGCTGACAGCCACTACCCAAGTCGTGATGCATGGAAAGACCGCGAGCTTTATAAGCGCCTAGGCTGGCTTGGAAAGTCAACTTTTCAGCCTGACTATATGACCAACGAACTTCCTATTTCTGTTGACGAGATTGGATATGAGCTTTACCCCAAGAATGGTGATCAAATGTGGGAAAGCTATAAGAAGTATTCAAAGGAATGTGGGGTTGAGTATGACGATGAGCTTGTACTAAAATCTATTGTTCACACATCTGAAATTGCACATCAGAGAATAGAGGATTTTCTTCCTGATAACACCGTGCGTTTGCCTGATTTTGTTGTTCCTGCGGGACACACAGCAACACAGGCATTGGTTAATATGTCACTAGAAGGTCTTCGTAATGCGGGATTTCATAAGAATAAAGAATACGTAGATAGGTTGCGTCACGAGCTTGATGTCATCGATGATCGTGGCTTCTCCAAGTACTTTTTGACTATGAAAGCAATTGCTGACAGAGCAAACCGCTGTATGCTTACCGGTCCAGGACGCGGATCCGCTGCTGGCTCCCTGGTAGCATATGTTCTGAACATTACTCAAATCGATCCGATCAAACACGGACTATTGTTTTCGCGGTTCTTGCGTTCGGACGCAACCGATTATCCTGATATTGATTATGATGTTGCAGCACCAATGGAACTAAAAGAACAGCTTATTAAAGAATGGGGCGATACAACTGTTGTACCCATTTCAAATTGGAACACCCTCCAACTTCGTTCATTGATTAAAGATATTTCGAAATTTTATGGCATTCCATTTAAAGATGTTAATGAGGTTACGGGCAAGATGCTCTTAGAGGCAACGCCAGCAGCAAAGAAAGCACACGGTATTAAAGCTGGTGTTTATACCCCAACCTTTGAAGAGGTAAAAGAATACTCTCCAACACTCCAAGCATTTTTGAGAACGCATCCACATATTGCCAGTCATATTGATATGCTATATGGTCAGGTTCGCTCCTGCTCACGACATGCTGGCGGTGTGGTCGTGGGTGAAAACCTCGACCAGTGGATGCCGCTTATCAACAGCAAGGGTGTGCGTCAAACACCATGGGCTGAAGGGCAACACGTTCGGCATCTTGAACCAATGGGGTTTATCAAGTTTGATATTCTTGGTCTTTCCACGTTGGCAATGATTGACGGCGCGATTCGACACATCTTGAAGCGTCATCACGGCATTAAAGAGCCAACCTTTGACGACGTAAAGGGATATTATGATACACATCTAGATCCCGATACTATTGACTTGACTAATCAAAATGTATATGAAAATATATTTCACAATGGTAAATGGGCAGGAATATTTCAGTTTACTGAAAAGGGTGCCCAGGCATTTTGTAAACGAGCAAAGCCCACCAGCATTATTGATATCTCCGCTATTACTTCTATTTTTCGTCCCGGTCCTTTGTCAGCAAAGGTAGATGACGAATATGTTGAAGCAAAGGAGAATCCTCAATATATTAAATATATTCATCCCTTAATTGAGGAGATTACGCAAGAAACTTATGGTTTCTTAATCTTCCAGGAGCAGATTGCAATCTTGGCTCACAAGCTTGGAAAAAACCTCTCTCTTGATGAGGGCAACAAGCTTCGCAAATTGCTGACCAAAAAAGGAACTGGCAAGGGTCACGAAGATAAAATGAAGATCCACACAAAGTTTATTGAGGGCTGTGTAGAAAAGGGAATTCGTCATGATGTAGCTCAAAGCATATGGGATAAGTTTGAATACTTTTCCGGCTATGGGTTTAACAAATCACATGCTGTTTCGTATTCTATGCTATCATATCAATGTGCGTGGCTAGCCCATCATTATCCCGCAGAGTGGATGGCAGCATTTCTAGACAAAGAACCAGAAAGCAGAAAAGAGAAGGCAATTAATATTGCCAAAGGATTTGGCTTTAACATTAAAAAGCTGGACATAAACACGTCTGGTCGTGTCTGGGAGATTAGCGAAGACGGACACACTCTGATTCAGCCGTTAACTTCTATTAAGGGGCTCGGTGATGCCGCAATTGACCAGATTTTAAATAATCGCCCCTTTAACACAGTGGAGAATTTTTTATTCAATGAGAATATTACCTATTCTAAGCTTAACAAGAAAGCAGTTGATGTGTTGGTGCGCTCGGGTGCCATGAACACCATGGTAGATTCAAGGTTCAGTGGATTAAAACATTTCTGGTCTGCCGTCGCGGTTGATAGACCAAGGAAGCTCAAGCAACTTGAAGACAATATTGAACTTTATCGACCAGAAGGAGACTTTGAGGAAGAAGAGTTAATTCAATATACGGTTGAGCTAACTGGCGTTTTTCCTATGGGCGAGGTAATGAATCAGGAGATCAGACAGAAGCTGGAAGATAAATATATTCCGCCAATTGGAGAGTTTGATCCCGAACTGCAACTAACTTGGTTTATTCCTCGCAAGATTCTTCCGAGAAAAACAAAGCACAATAAAGAATATTGGGTAGTTGAAGTAATCGATGATACGGGACACACCACCAGTATTAAATGTTGGGGCGTAAATTCAAATCGTGATATCTTGTTTCTTAACCGTCCCTATATGGCTAGATTGGACTATCATCCAACGTGGGGATACTCAACAAGATCAATTCGTCATAATTTTAGATTATTAAGTTGACAGCAAACAATAACTAAGTTATAATATAAACATTAAGGAGCAATAATGATAATTGAATATCATAGAGTGCATCTGAATGCACACCCGCCAAGTCGCAGCAACCCAAGCGATGCAGGATTAGATGTTTACTTCTCTCCCAAGGAAAGGAAATCTACCACTATTCAACCGGGCGAAAGCGCAATACTATCAACCGGACTAAAGTTTGGTGTCCCTCACGGATACATGCTTGAGGTTAAGAACCGATCAAGCGTAGCAGCCAAGCGTTCTCTCGTTGTGGGTGCGTGCGTGGTGGACAGCGGATACGATGGAGAGTTGTTTGTCAACCTTCACAATATCGGTACAGAGGAACAGGTAATCGAACCCCACGCCAAGATCGCACAGGTTGTGATGGTGCCCGTTGTATCATTTAGGGCAATGGAAACATCAAACCCCGATCTTTATGGGTGGTATCCAATTACAATCAGTGAAAGAGGCGATGGAGCCCTGGGTAGTACTGATGACTCCTGAACAAGAATATAAACAATTGTATGAACGTATGGCACAGCTTTGCGAAGAGCAAGGATGGGGAGATCCCTTTAGTTATGCTCGTAGTAAGGAAATTTTGGCTGCAATTGTATTGGGACACAAAGTTGCAGATAAATTTTCAGGCGCTGATGCGTTTGATGCACTCGGCAATCCTGTTGAATATAAATCAACCACTGGCAAGCACTGTAAGGGATCTTATACTGGCATCTCTGTTCAATCATCTTGGCGAGAGCAAGAAAAATATTTATTTGAAGAAAAGCTTGCAAAATATCCCAAACATTGTTATAATAGAATTGAAGACGGCAAGCTTGTCGAGTCTTGGGAAATGAGCGGTCAAAATGTGTATAATATTTTGACCCCCAAACTGAAAGATAAATTCCCAACTGTCTTGAGTAAAAAAGACCCGAGGCTGAGTGCAAACATCACTTGGTCAGAAATTAAACGATACGGGAAAAAAATATTTTAAAAAAACTATTGACAAGAAAAACTTCTCATGTTATATTAAAAACAAGATTAAGTCGTGGGAGCCATCCTGGGGCATTAAATCTTACTTAACTAACTTCCTGGGACTATTCCTGGGACAAACAAAGGATAAAAGAAAATGGCATTATTTGAAGTAAACCAGGGGCGAGTTTTAACCTCGCTCATATCTGGTAATTATCAGGTCCACGAAGCAATTTATGAATTTGTGGACAACTCAGTTGCTGCAAAGGCAACAGAAGTACATATTCGCGTGTTAGATGGCGATAAAAAGGCTCCTAAAGCTATCGTTGTTTATGATAACGGTAGCGGGATGACATCAGACGAACTTCAGGCATCTTTGGTGTTGGCGTGTGAGCGTGACCGCTCTGATTATGAAATCTCAGAGTTTGGTGTTGGATACAAGGCTGCTGCTTTCTCACTGGGAAATCAATTCTGGATTGTGACAAAGAAGGACAATCAAATTTCCGCTGCTTTTTTAGATCGTAGTCGAATTAATGAACAAGGTGAGTATGACGGACCAACTGAGGTTGATTCTGATAAGGCGCATGCGCTTTGGGATAAGTATTCTGCGAGACCCCTATTATCAGGAACGATTTTTGTCATTAATGATCTTATTCAGACGGAATACAAGACCTGTGCATCTCTGATTGGGAACAAGACCGCCACCGTCACTAAAGGCGGAGGTCTACACCGTTATAACCGCTTAGGACTTCGTTATCGTGAGCTTATTGATAGCGGAATGATAAGTATCTTTACTGTTAATGGTATGAGGGGTAAGCCAGTATCAATTGAGTCTTTCGACCATTGTCAGCGTACCCAACCGGATGTCAATACGTTATTTAGAGGCAGTGTCAGTACCAAAGCCGGTGTAAACATGCGTATGACTTTAACAAAATTACCGGAAGGCTCGGCTTCAGGAGATTTTGGCATTGCTATCACTGTCGCAGATATTACTACATATATTGATGGTGATACGCTCCTTGGAATGTATAATTCAGGAGCGCCACATTCTTACCGATGGCACCTTCGAGGAGAAGTGTGTTTTAAGACCAAGAAGGACTTTTACAATTATTTTGAGTTTACTTCTGCCAAGCACGGAGTTTTATTGAAAGATAGCTCTTTTGGTGACTGGTTGCGAGATACTGATTTTGGCAAAAATATCATTAGAGAGAGTAAACTGCGCTCGGCTGCTGTACAAGAAGAGAAAAAAGTAAAGACACTTGAAGCCCAGAGAGCCGCAGACGAGGCATTCGTTAACAGACTTAACACGAGTCCGAGTATTTATGGAAAAGACGCCGCTCTGAACAACAAATATTTTGAAAAAATTACTGCATTCCAAGCAGGAATCTTTGAAAATAACACGGTTATTTCACAATTAGATGAAGATACTGGAATCTTAGAGTATAACCAAACACATCCAAAGATTTATTCTTTGATGTCGTCTGGAAATGCCGTGAAACAAGATGCAGCTAGATTCATTGCAGCCTACAATGCAGTGTATCCTGAAAGTAACGCTTTTACGTTCTTTTTAAACGGATTGGCGGATTAAGAGACGTTTATGGATTCAATAGTTCTTAAACATCAAGAAGGTCTACAGTTTCTATCAGATATACCTGATGATTCTGTAGACCTTATCTTGACTGACCCTCCATATATTACTTCGCGTGATTCTGGGATGGACAAGTGGGTTAATCACGTTGCAAAACAAGACACATCTGGCTCTATCAACGTGATGACTGAAGAAGATTGGAATAGCTACAAAACTGAAGAGCAGTGGAACGAGTGGTTTGAAAAATCTCAAGTCAAGTCTGAGAATAGAGACAAGGCGCTTTTGAAAATGAAAGCCGACTTCCTGAAGTACGGCAGCATTTATGGTAAAAAGTATGCAGTGAAAACTAATTATGGCGGCTGGGACTCTGAATTCACAATAGAGCAGCTTGAAATGTTCATCAAGCACTTCTATCGTGTATTGAAACCCAGTGGCACCTGTATTGTGTTTTTTGATTTGTGGAAGCTAACAAATCTTAAAAGCATGCTTGAGGTTGAAAAATTTAAACAGATTCGTTTTATCGAATGGCTTAAAACAAACCCGCAACCAATTAACAGCAGCGTCAATTATTTAACAAATTGCAGAGAGATCGCACTACTCGGAATTAAGAAATCAAAACCTACATTTAATAGCAAGTATGACAAAGGCGTATACGAGTTTCCATTACAGGGTGGCAAATCTAGATTCCACCCCACACAGAAAAGCCTTCCTCTTTTTGAGACATTAATTAAGAAACATTCTAATGAAGGCGACTTAGTTTTGGATTGTTTCGCAGGTTCTGCCACAACAGCGGTGGCTGCACAGAACACTAATCGTAGTTTTGTGGGTTGTGAGCTAGATGAAGAATATTATAACAAAGCAACCCAAAGGATTAATAATGAATAAAGCAACCCAAGAAGTAATGTTCTCTAGTAAAACCGGAGAATGGGCGACCCCTAAAGATTTTTTCAAAAAGTTAAATATAAGATTCGGACCTTTTGATTTGGATCCCTGTGCGAGTCCCTACAATGCCAAGTGTGAAAACTTTTATACGAAGCCCGAAGATGGGCTATCAAAAAGCTGGCAAGGTCATACAGTATTTGTCAATCCTCCATATGGTAGAGGAATCGATACCTGGATCAAAAAGGGGTATGAAGAAGCACAAGACCCGGATACAAAAGTGGTAATGTTGATTCCGGCACGTACAGATACAAGATATTGGCACGACTATGTTATGAAAGCAGAAATGGTATATTTTGTTAAAGGTCGTCTGAAGTTTGGAGGGCATGACAATAGTGCCCCCTTCCCATCAGCAATCGTGATATTTGATAACGTACCTGAAGGGTGGGGTGGAAACTATCCTCGCATGGGAGCGTTTCATCGATGAACAGAAAACAAAGACGAGCACACGAAGCACAAATGCGAAAAGACGGCAATGAAGAACTGGCAACCAAAGTTGCGTTATTTGGTGAGTTGCCTGAAGAATGTACCGCTTGTGAAACCGCATACGATAAGACCAATAAAGAAATGGCTATGACGTGGCATGTTGTGGTGAGAGAACAAGAAACGGATAACCCGGTTCGGCTTTATTGTCCAACCTGTTGGGATACCGCACAAGAGGTTATAACTAATTTTCTAAAAACAATGGAGGAAGAAGATGGATCTTGAAACGCTTTTAACTTTTGATGATATTTTATTGTTGCCGCAATATAGTGATATCAAGTCACGAAGCGAGGTTACACTATCTTCGAAAATATCAGAGGGAATTGAACTTAGAGTTCCTATTATCGCCAGCCCCATGGATACTGTATGTGGCACCACAATGAGTAAAAAAATGGCAGAGTTCGGAGGGCTAGGCATTATCCATAGGTATAATTCTATTGACAAGCAGGTAGCTATGGTATCAGAAGCATCAGACGACGGTAATAAAACAGTCGGTGCTGCTATCGGAATTACTGGAGATTATTTACACAGAGCAAGAGAGCTTATATCTGCTGGCGCTAGTGTGCTGTGTCTTGATGTAGCCCACGGCGATCATCTGTTGATGCATGTAGCGTTGCATAATCTAAAAGATAAATATGGGCATCTTGTTCATTTGATGGCGGGGAATATTGCAACCTATACGGGTGCATATGCGTTGGCACAACTTGGAGCAAGCAGCATAAGAGTCGGCATAGGAGGAGGTTCAATTTGCTCTACCCGTATTCAAACCGGACACGGAATGCCAACGTTGGCGTCCGTTATTGATTGTGCCAGAATTAAAGATAAGTTTCCAGATGTAAAGATTATCGCTGATGGTGGTATTAAAAATTCTGGTGATATTGTGAAAGCCCTCGCAGCCGGGGCTGATTTTGTTATGGTAGGCTCCTTGCTCGCTGGAGCAGCCGAGGCACCAGGAGATGTTATTCACCAAATGGGTAAGAAACTAAAGTCGTATCGGGGAATGGCAAGCAAAGATGCACAAATGGACTGGCGCGGCAACGTATCTTCGCTTGAAGGTATCGCCACGGTCATTCCATATAAAGGTCCAGTTATTGATATATTGCAAGGATTAGAAAATGGAATCCGCAGTGGGCTCTCATATAGCGGAGCACGCAACCTCAACGAATTGAAAGAGAATGCCGAATTTGTTCGTCAAACTCAGTCAGGATTGGCAGAGAGCAATACCCATATTAAGTGGAGATACGATGCCTAAAAAACAATGGGACGAACCCGCTGAAAAAATATATGCAAATCTTCCTCAGTCACATAAAGTTGATTTAAAAATCAAACTTCATCACCATGGGGTTACACAGGCAGCTTTCTTGCGCGGTGCTGTAAAAGCCTTCTTGCAAGAGGATGAACGTTTTATGCAGTGGTTCGGTGCGTGGAAACTGCAAAATAGTACCATTAAGTCAACTCAACGTCATCAGAAGTCAGACAAATTAAAACAAGCAGGAGAAGAGCTTGCATCGAAATTTGGCATTAATGACGGAGAACTTGAAGATATATTTGATGTTATTGCTAAGGAGCACCCTGAATTATGATAGAATGTGCCGAAAAATGTGTTGAACTAGATGTCTCGTGTCCCATTACAGAATGTCGCTGTTGGATTGACTACGAAGACGATTTGAATTGTGTCAATATTGCAATTAAAAATAATGGCGCGATGAAATTAAGAGAGATAGCAGAAAGATTGCAGCTAACTCCAGCCAGGGTGCAACAGATAGAAAAAAGCGTTCTTACCAAGCTTAAGAAACTTATGTGATTTTTCTGCCTTTTGTTGGTTAGCTTTCTAATTATATATGATTATTTTGCACAATAATATAATTTAGGAGAGTTAACAATGAGCAAAAAGTTTTTATCAGAAGCCCAGGTCCGTCGCTTCCAGGGTCTTGCTGGCATCCCGCCTGTCAATGAGATGGGGGGAGGGTACTATGGCGACAGAGACGAGGATGAATTACCCGGTGATGAAGGACCGGGAGAAGAATTACCACCCGAGATGGGTGATGATCTTGGCGGCGTTGAAGATCTCGATGTTGCAGATATGGAAGTTTCCGACGAAGGGGGTGAGGATTTAGGATTAGAACCCGAACAAGCGCAAGATCTTGCTGCTGATATTGTTCGTGCTGTGGCACAAGAGTTGGAAGGCGCTCTTGGCTTAGACGAACCAATTGAAGTCGAAGTTGAAGACGAACCGGGCGGCATGGGTGACTTAGAAGTCGATCTTGGCGAGCCTGCTCTCGACGCCGAAGTTGGAGACGACCTGGATCTCGGTGCACCCGAGGAAGAAGAGGAATTAGCCCTCCAAGAAGATAAAACTGCTAACAAGGGTCACGGACCCGGCAAGCAGGTAAAAGATGGCAATGGACACCCCACTGGTCGTTGGCTGAAAGAAGACGAAGAAGAGTCTCTTGAAGAAGCCGACGAGGAAGAATTGGCAGAAGTTCTCGATGACGAAGAAGTTGTCAATGAAGTACTTCGCCGCGTGGTTGCCCGCCTTACAAAAAAGAAATAGGCAATGTACCAACTCTCCTAAATTAAATAAAAGCCGTGGATCAAACCACGGCTTTTATGTTATATTGGTATTAAGAGCCGAAAAGAACTATTTAAATTTGACAACTCATGGCTTTTCTAATGGACATACGTGAACTTAAAAAATTAATTCAAGAAGTGAAAATGCAAGAAGCACTTCAAAGGGGAATAGAGCAAGTTCAGAACCCCTTTAAAGCGGTCTTCATTTTTGGACCCGCTGGCGCAGGCAAAACATATGTGAAAGACTTGCTTGGGCTACCCGATAATTTTATTGGCATCAATACCGATGAGCTTGTTGAAGAGGTGTTTCCCAAATATGGACTGTCGCTTAACTTTACCGAAGGTCCACAAGCAGTGAAGCAAGAGTTGCGAAAATTGTTGCAGCAAGCATCTGCAAATAAAATGAGGCGATATGTCAATAAGTGTCAGCCGCTACTAATTGACACTCCCGGCGATAAAGTCGCAAAGATACGAGATATTGTTCGGGCTCTGGTAGAGATAGGGTATGATGTGGCACTCTTTCAGATTAATGTCCCACCCGACTATTCAGTGCAATCCGATGAAGAACGATGGGTGCAAAGGGGGGAGCGAACTGTTGGTGCCAAGCTTACAAGACAGATCGCTAATAACTATCAGAAAAAAGTTGTAAGAGATGGAGCGTACCTTCAGCTTGGACAAGAGCGAGGAGTTACTTTACTTTCAGACAAGGTATATCCAAATATTTTTGATGTTAATTCGGGTGAAATTAGAGACGATTTTGATATGGCTATGATACAAGATGACAAGTTAGAGCTAAAAGATCCAAAAGGCGGCAAACGGTCGCAATATATGCGAAATCCATTTCAAGGTGCAAACTGGGAAGAAGCCAGCGAGATCCTGAAGGCGGCACAAACAAATCTTTCTCAATGGCTCGCACCAGAGGTTCCTTTAAATCCGACAGGTCGCGTCATCTACGACGCTCTTATGTATATTCAAGACCAAGGAATTGGAACACTGGGTGATGAAATTACCGACATTGCAGAATATGGAGCCGAACACATACAGGATCCCAAACGATATCCTATGCCACCCGAGGTAGATGAAGCGCTTTATATGACAATGGGTAAATCATTGAAAGCAAAAATTAAGCGCAGCGCTCCAGCAGAAAAGCGACCGGAAATGGATCCAAGATACTCAGACATTAATGTAAAGTATACGGGTCCAACATATACAAAGCCTGGAGCACCAACCGCTAAAGATATTGTCAAAGAAGAGCAGCCACTAAGTCTAGGCGATTTAAAAGATTTTATTGCAGAATTTAATAAAAAAAATATTACTTGACATATAAAGTAGGACTTGTTATAATATCTTGTATACATACATAAAGGAGGATACTATGAAAGCTTGGGCGTGGAAACGAGAAAATGAAAATGATAAAACAGAATATTGTATTCAAGTAGAAAATATTAAGGGCAAAAGAAAGTTAAATAAAGTTTTAAAAATACTATCTGAATGGACAGTTATTGGCGATGGTTATAATGCGAAAACAAAGGAGTTTACTTATATTTTTGCAAAGCCATTTAACAATACAGGTGCATGGCAAATATGGGCAGAAACATTTCCGATTCATTTGGTGGAGATGACTTCTCACGGTAATGAAAGAATTAGAAATAAAAAAATGGTTCAACAAGGAGCAGTTCTGTGATCTTTACACCGCAATTGGGACAAAAGAAAAAAGAAGAAGAAGATAAAAGCGAAGAAGAAAAAAAAGCAGTTCATGTTATAGCGAAGGATGATGAAGCACCGCGTGTTATGGGGCTCTGTGGCGATCTTGATGAAGAAAAAGCAGGCGAATTAATCTATGGTATGATATCCTTATATGAAAGCGGAATAACATATTCGCTAGAAGATCCCGAAGATGAAAAGTCGGATATTATAACAAGTTATAAACCATTTGAATTTGTTATCTCTACTCTTGGCGGAAACGCACAAGAAATGTTTGGACTTCACGACTTAATGCGCGTCGTGCGAGAAAACTGTGATATCTATACGGTAGGCTTAGGAAAAGTATTCTCTGCCGGAACCCTGCTGTTGGCTTCGGGCACACCAGGAAAACGTCGAGTCGGCAAAAATTGTCGTGTCATGATTCACAGTGTTCTTGGAGGCAGTATGGGCTCTCTCCATAATCTTGAAAATGAAATGGACGAGATCCGATGGATCCAAGAAAAATATATTGAGGCTATGGTTGAAGAAACAAATATGACCAAGGCACATCTCAAGAAGATTTTAAATAGAAAAGTCAATGCCTACTTCACCGCAGAGGAAGCAGTTGAACTGGGCATTGCGGATACTATTTTTTAAAGGAAAACAATGGCTACTATAAAAGGACTTCATGCTTTTATTATTAAAGAACAGTTTAGAAAAGCATTAGAAGCAAAAGACTATGCGTTCTTTGGGCTAACAAACAAGAAGCCCTGGAATGTTAATATTATTGGTGTACGCAGCGAGGTGGACATCTTTAATAAATTTGATGATGCGCTACTTGTAATTTACCGCGATTCAAAAGGAAATTGGGAAGTAAGAAGCTACTCTATCACTACCGACCCTGGCAAAGTTTGGCAAGAAAAACCAATGAACAGCAAAGGCTGCGCGTTGCTTGTACCAGATCAATATCGAGGTGCATACAGAATTGACCTCCATTTAGGCAAGTATGAGGCTCTGTGCCAGAGGAACAAAAATGTTAGGGTATACAGGGATGCGAATTTAAACCACGAGCACGACAGGGATGCAGGCACGATTGACGAGGGGATGTTCGGTATCAATCTGCATCGAAGTCGGTCCACAGGCGAGGCAGAACTCGTAAATGCATATTCGGCAGGCTGTCA
>Ga0208011_1000351_pt1 | contig 18614 bp, 9 predicted proteins | sample 7_EtaG_FD_184080 | JGI IMG/M metagenome (GOLD analysis project Ga0208011, IMG submission 184080) | Marine viral communities from the Subarctic Pacific Ocean - 7_ETSP_OMZ_AT15161 metaG (SPAdes) (version 2) | ecosystem: Environmental > Aquatic > Marine > Oceanic | place: Pacific Ocean | collected...
CAGGTGCTTCTGATGCTACATGGGAAGGTGTTTCTGATCCTACTAGATTTAAAGATGTTGATTTTGATGTCTTTGCTCATGTTTTAAGACGATTTGTATTTGGTAAAAAAATTAAAGGATCTAATATTGTTTGCTTTAGAAGTACTACTGGTAAAAATGCTACTGGTAGTGGTAAAGTTAAAGTTAGAATGACTTCATCTGGAAGATATAGTGGTACACCAAATAGATGTGCTCATGGAGTTCAATTTGGTGATTTGTTTAAGATCTTTAGTATATCAAGTGATGAAGGATGGGGTGGTGGACATACAGTAAAGTATGGTAAGGATTATACTGTAACTATTGTTAGTGATGGAAGTTTGGGACCTCATGCTACTGACGATAGTGGAGCAAGATGTCCTGATAGCACTATTAAATTGACAATAGAAAATGGACAATATGGTAATTCTAAAAAATTAGTTATTGGTACTAATAATAATGCTTATAATAATGCTTCAGCCATAGAAGTTGATGGTGGATATTTCCATTCTGTAGATGGAAATAAGGTTAAGTATAAGGCTGGTCCAAAAGAAGGTGATGTTACTAATAAATTCATTATAACTCCTCTGAATGCTAAGAAAGAAAAAGTAACCTTTAATGTTTCAAGTGACGCAGGTGATACTAATACCTTTGTACTCAGGGCTCCAGGACAACCTTTTGCCTTTAGTATAGCAAGAGCAGGTACAAAGACAGTTAGTATACCTTTTGGACGAAAAGATGAGGTTCATGTATTAGGACATCAGGGTAAGATAAGATTTACGAATAATTGGAAAACTATTAAATTTGAAGATCGTCCAGATGGTAGTGATTTTGATGATTTAATTGTTACGTGTTCTACAGGAAGATTTTTCTCTGATGGACGCAAATTAAATACTGATTATTCATATAAGTACCCTAATTTTAAACCATCAATTGATTGGGGACATGATGTTGATGACGAACAGGTAATAGTATTAACAAATACGGATGAAAAGTGTGTTGAGTTGAAGAGTGGGGTAGATTATGGAGTTAGATTTGAAACTAATAGCACTGGTGGAGGTAGGCATGGAGGAAATATTTTAGATGGAAAAACAACAGGTCAAAAATTCGCATTTAGTGTAGGAAATGTTACGGGTCCTTTTGATGATTTAGTAGTTACTTGTGATAAGGGAAGATTCCGCAGTAAGGATGGAACTGATGATTGGGGTCATTTTGGTCATTTTGGTAATGGTCCGGGAGGTAGTATTCGAACGGACGATCAGATGCTTTGGAGTATGTCAAAAAATGATATTGATTCTAAGGATGATCCTAATTGGAATCCTGATATAAGTGGTTTAAGATGTACTTTTGCTGCTAAGGATGGATCTCATAGGTTTACAATTAATCCTACAGAGGTGACAGAAAAGAAAGGTAAAAAGAGTATGTTCTTTTCTTCAGGAATACAAAAAGTTAAAAAGAAAGTAAAACTTAATACTGTTTATAATGTTTTATTTTCAGTTAATAAAGCTGAGTGGCAGGAAAATCTTGATCGTTGTGAACAAGGATTTGTTTCAAAATTAGGAAGAGGTAAGTTCGCTGTTGAGCAGCAGAAGTGGGAGGATGGTATTCCTAATGGTGGAAAGAATCAGTATATTTTTGGTGAAGTTATTGATACTGCTGAAGATGGTGATGATTTGCAGATAGGTGCAGTTGAAGGAACATTCAAACATTGGAATAAGCGTCGTCATAGTTATTCACGTGGAGGTAAGTTGGGTCATTGGACTTATGATTTAACTTACGAAATTCCTTGGGATCCTCCCCCTGTTGTTGCTGAAAATGTAACTCATAGTGGTACTATTAAGGAAGGAGTGCGGTATGATGGTCCATTTCTTATGCATTATCTGGAAAGGGATTGGGGTCCTTATATGAATAAAATGAATGTAGCTCCAATTGTTAAAAAGGATTTGAATTTAGCATTATATAATGATGATATTCTTGGAACAAAAATTATGACTTGGACAGGTGTGAAATTCGATCATCCTGGTGATTATGATGTTAGATTTATAGCTGATAATATTGGAAGATTCTATGTTAATGATGAGAAACTTTTAGATGCAACTAATAATTTTAATGGAGATAGAAATTCCAGTCATTCAAAAGTGTCTATTACAAATTCAGGACCTCAAACTATAAGAGTTGAATTGGATAATTCTGATGGCAGTAATATATTTTATGATAATCCTACAGGAATGGTATTAGAGATTACTAAACCTCTTGCATTGACAAGATATGGTCCTGATGGACGTGTTGTTAGTGATTCGTGGGTGGATAATCCAATTGCAGTTTCTATGGAATGCATTCCTCCTCCATGTTCTAAGATAAGAGAAGGAAAAGGTGTTGTTACAGATGTTCGCATTATTGATCCAGGTAATGGATTTCCAAAAGTAAGAGATCCAGAAGATCCAATAACTTATCCAGTTGTTAATCGAATAACGGGTTTCAATATACTTAATCCAGGAATTAATTATGGTCCAGGAGATCTATTGAAAGTAGAGATGCCAGATGCCGATCCTGTTTTATATAATATCAAAGTCGACGAATTTGGCCCAGTGGGGGAGGTATTGCGTTCCCTAACACCCCCACCTCCAGAGGGACCGCCGGACGATCCAACAGTTACTGAGTGGCCTGACATTACCATAATACCAGGACCACCACCAGGAACACCACCAGGACCACCAGGAACACCACCAGGACCACCAGGAACAGCTGCTGGTGGACCTCCACCAGGAACACCTACAGGGGTTAATGCTCATATTGTACCTATTATTGAATCACAAGTTCTTTTACCTGATGGTATTGATCCTAGAACTGGATTGCCAATTCCACCTGCTAAAATCATTCAGGTTACAGATTTAGCTGGTATAAAGAGAACTGGGTTTTATAATGGTAAACCATATTATGGTGCAGTCTTCTATAAAGAAGGTGTTAGATATGCTGGATATTATGAAACTGCTGGTGTATTAATACAAATTTATAGTACACTACAAGAAAGTATTGATGCTACAGTTACTACACCTCCATCTGCAATTCAGAGACAGGGTACTGACATTAGCAGTAATGATCCTAGACTTGATATTCCAGGAACCCCACAATAATATTAAAGAAAAATGCCATCCTCATCCATCAATTTAGATAAATCTGGACCAGTCGCTAAGAATATTAGTCCTGATAGAACAGGTAAAACTCAAGCGAAGCAAAATTATTCAGCTCAAAGTTGGGGAAATGAGCATGGCACCATTACTATGGGTCAGATTGATTATGTAGGACAAGTAACTTCTGCTTTTATAGTTGAAGGAAAGGATGGTCGTCATCAATTTTCTTTAGATAATGATGGTCCTAGGAAGGGATGGACATGTTCAACAAGTCCTGGTAATTTTCAACTTGAATGTGGTAGTGATAATATGGAAGCACAAGATAGCTTGTGCTTAGAGTCTAAAAATGGTAATATTATTATCAAAGCCCATAATGGTAAGATTAGACTCCAAGGAACTGATATTGAATTGGTTGCAATTGGGGAAGGTAATAGTAAAGGAAACATTGTATGTAGTGCTACAGAATCTTTTATGATCCATGAGACTAAAAAAGTCTTAATAGATGCTAAAGTGATGTATAAAATTTCTACTACTGGAATTGGACAGGTTACTGCAAATAGTGTTCTAAAAATATATGGGTCAGTAATTCGGGGTGTTACTGATGCATGTGCTGTAAAAGATTCTAAAACGGGTGGTAAGAGATTCCAATCCGAACAAAACAAAGATCAAACATAAGAGGACTTAAAAAAATGGCTTACGCATTTGATGACGTATCTGTAGGAGGGCAATTACAAGTTGGAGCAGGAGTTTGTGGTGCCATTGGAGTAGGTGATGAAAAAATTAATGGGTCTGCTCATGTAGAAGGTCCAATGGTTGTTGGTCCTCCTGGTGCTATTCCTTATCCTAAGGGCACTTTAAATGTTTCATGGCCTAACACTAATGATGATCCTGATAATAAACCAGGTCAACATGCACTTTATGTTCAAGGAGGATCTCCCAATGCGGTATTTGTTACGGGGGATATGTATGTTACTGGTGCGGTAGATTGTCTTTGGAAGGGAAGACTTGCTTCAAGATTTAGTACTGCCGACGGTAAACCAAAATTATTTGATCTTCCTCATCCATCTAAAGGAGAAGGTCATCGTCTTTCTTATGCGTGTATTGAGGGACCAGAAGTTGGAGTTTATTATAGAGGAAGGTTAAGGAATCAAAAAGAAATACAATTACCTGCTTATTGGAAGGATTTTGTTCATATTGATAGTATTTCAGTTCAGTTGCAACCGATTGGGGCACATCAAGATATTATTGTGAAGAGATGGGATGAAAAGAAAGTTTATCTCCAAGCAAAGGGTGGATTCCCAATTGATTGTTTTTATCACATTTATGCAGAGAGAAAGGATGTAAATGGTCTTGTTGTAGAGTATGAAGGAGATAGTTGGGAAGATCATCCACAAAGAACCACGGATAAGGATGGTACTCTTGAGTGGAAGGTTGATCCAAATTCAACTCTTCATAATACTTATACTCAGTAGCTTGACATCTTTTGGTCAATGCTATATAATATTTAAATAATTGCACGAATTTTATGCAAGATGATGAGTATTTGACCAAGTGTGTAGTAGATCCTGTAAAGAGAACTTTTTATATTACATCAAGTGAAGGTGATGAAAAGACTGTGAATTGTGACACAGTGGAAGAGTTTATGAATGTATTGGAGTTTGTACGTAAGACTGTTGATGAGGAGACCTTATCATACGCCAGTCCTATTTAAGAGAATATTCATAATAAATAAGTTATGGATATTAAGATATGGTACTCTAAAGATATGAAGCAATGGCGTTGGACCATGCTAGATACTCTAATGCGAAAGCAGGAATCCGGACAACAATATGATCTTCGTGAAGCAATGAAGGATATTGCTACTACCATAGAATATTTGATAGAAACAAAGGAGTATGATGGGCAAATTGAGGATGAGTGATGAAGAGTTGGAACATGAACGTTGGATTGATGATGATTATGAAATGATTAATCAATTTTATAAAGCGAAAAGAATGCATCCAAATATTCCTTTTTACCTTCAAGATGAGAATGGTGATACTTATGAGTTTAAATGGGATTTGATTTATCAATACATTTCAAAATTAAATTCCTAAATAATCTGGTGTGCAAGGTGTCTATGTGGTAGATGCCTTTTTTTGTATGATAAATAATCCATAACAAGAACTACAGTTAATAAGATGGGTCTCTCACGACTAGAGAATTTTCTAAAATCGGCAAGAGGAACAATCCTCTATGTCAATCCAAATGACTTAGATGCGACAGATGGAGTTGAGAATCAGGGTAATTCTTTAACTCGCCCATTTAAGACTATACAACGTGCTTTGATTGAATCTTCGAGATTTTCATATCAAAGAGGTATGAATAATGATAGATTTGGTAAGACGACAATTGTAATATATCCCGGCGAACATATTGTTGATAATAGACCTGGATGGATTCCGGATGGAGCAAGTAACTATAGATTAAGAAATGGTACAGTATCTAATGACTTACCTCCTTTTGATTCCACATCAAACTTTGATCTTAATTCCGCAGATAATGAACTTTATAAACTGAACAGTATATATGGTGGAGTTATTATTCCGAGAGGAACTTCTTTGGTTGGTATGGATCTTCGTAAGACTAAGATTCGACCAAAGTATGTTCCAAACCCAACAAATGATAATATTGAAAGGTCAGCAGTATTTCGTGTAACTGGTGCTTGTTATTTTTGGCAATTCTCTGTATTTGATGCAGATCCAAATGGTAAGTGTTATGCTGATTATACAACTAATGAACTTGTTCCTAATTTCTCACATCATAAACTAACTGTATTTGAATACGCTGATGGTGTAAATGCTGTTAGTATTAGTGACGAATTCCAGACATATAGTACTACTCGTACTGATTTGGATATGTATTATGAGAAGGTTGGTATAGTTTATGGACAATCTTCTGGTCGTGCAATTGAACCTGATTATCCTAGTGCTTCTCTTGACATTCAACCTAAGATTGATGAGTATAGAATTGTTGGTTCGACAGGTGAATCTGTTGGTATTTCTAGTATTTACTCTGGAGATTCAGCAACTCCAACCACTAAGATAACTGTTACTACAACATCTGCTGTAAGTGGATTGCAAGTAGATACTCCTTTCCGTATTTCTGGAGTTACTGCAACTGGGTATAGTGGTCAGTTTGTTGTATCTGAAAAACCAAGTTCTAGTATAGCAGTATATCAAGTACAGACTGCACCTACTGATGCTGCTCCTTCTTCTGCTGGAGCCACTTTAGCTCTTACTTCTGATACAGTAACTTCTGCATCACCATATATCTTTAATGTATCTTCTAGATCTGTTTATGGTATGTGTGGATGTCTTGCTGATGGAGATAAGGCAACTGGATTTAAGTCTATGGTTATTGCCCAGTTTACGGGTATTGGAGTTCAGAAAGATGATAATGCGTTTGTAATTTATAACAATTCTACACCTAAGACGGGTGCATATGATGATAATAGTAATGCAACAAAACCATTAAGTACTGATTCAAAAGCAGTTCATAAACCAACTTATAGAAATTATCATATTAAGGCAGTAAATGATGCAGTAGTTCAGAACTCCTCTTCATTCGCTATTGGTTATGCAGAGCATTTTGCTGTTGAGGGTGGTGGTGACATTTCTATGTCCAACTCAAGTTCTAACTTTGGTTCAAAGGCACTTGTAGCACAAGGATTTAAGAGAACATCATTTAGTCAGGATGATACTGGATATATTACTCATATTATTCCACCGAAAGAAGTTCCTTTGGTAGAGAATTCGGTTGAATTTGAACTAGTTGATGTAAATAAAACAGGATCTGCTGTTGGTGTGGGATCAACTGGATTCTTGTACATATATGGACAAACGAACCTTGATACTCCACCAGAGAACGTAATTGATGGTTATAGATTTGGTGCGAGAGAAAATGATAGTGTAAGATCTCTAATATCTTCTGCTGGAATATCTTCAGAATATTCTTCTCGTATAGTTATGCAAGGGAAGAGTAATACTGAGGGTTCTTTGGTTGCAGAATCTAGTTCTGAGAAATTATTTAAGGTTAATAGAAGCTTATCTGGTATTAATAGTATTGGTAGTTATAGTTCTGGTGGAACTGCAAATGTTCTTACTTTAAAGACTGCTCATAACTTCATTAATGGTGAGACTGTTCGTGTTTTAAGTGATAGTGGTCAAATTCCTGATGGATTGGTTGCAAACACTGTTTATTATGCCATTACAAGTGGATCAGGTATTTCTACAAATCTTAATATTAAACTTGGTAAGACCCTTGACGATGCTTTAAAAGATAATGAACTATCAATTAATAGTAAAGGTGGTGTTTTAGAGGTTGTTAGTAGGGTAACAGATAAAAACTCTGGTGATATTGGGCACCCAATTCAGTATGATAGTTCACAAAGTCAGTGGTATGTTAATGTTTCGACTTCATCTACGGATAATACCATATATCCTACTATTGTTGGACTTGGTTCGACTGCGTTAGGAGAAGCAACACCTAGAACTTACTTTAAGAGAAGATCTGATAATAGAAACCCAATTGACAGTGTTTATCGTGCAAGATATGTTCTTCCTAAGTCTGGTGGAACTGCAAGACCACCAAGTGATGGATTTATTCTTCAGGAATCAAATACTGGTATTGGAGCAACTGATGGTGAAATTCGGACTTACTTTGGTAGTGGATCGCTTTCTAATCAAAATGAACAAAGAAACTTTAGATTTATTGCAGATGCAAGTTGGGATGGAACTACAGCAACTGTAACAACAGAACTTCCTCACGATTTGAGTATTGGATCTGAAGTAGAACTTGTTAATGTTACAAGTAGTGAGAATACTGGTGCTACTAAAGGATCTGGATTTGATCGTAATTTTGTAGTTGCTGGTATTAGTAGTGCCAAGCAGTTCACTGTTGGATTAACTACTGACCCTGGATCATTCACAAATGATACTTCTGCAAGGACTACATCACTTCCATACTTTAAGAGAAAGAGATATGATAATACTTATTATGTCTTTAAGAGTGAAGAAGCACAGGAATATATTACTGGAGAGCAGGATGGTGTCTATTATCTAACTCTCTTAAATGCTTCTAATTCTCCAACTGTTAGTCCATTTACTGGTGAGAAGTTCTCTCAGCCTGTAAAAGAACTTTATCCTCAGGTTGTAAGAGATAATCCTGTTTCTGACCCACCTGCTGCACAATCTTTCGCGATTGCAAGTCAAATTGGTGAAGTTGCTATTGATAATGTTAAGAGCAGTCTTACAAAAGAGACTTTAAACAAGTATAACGATGATATTACCATTGGTGTTGGTATTACAGATATTAGTTCTCCAACAGGAACTGCACATACCATTACCACATTAATAGATCATGGTTTTAATAGAGCTACTAGTTTGAGTATTGTTTCTGGTGGTGCTGGACATGGTTCTGGTTCTGCGGGAGATCTTTATAATGCTAGATTGGTGGGTATTGGAACATCCGTGACTGGTAGGAATGCAACAGCAAAACTTACTGTTGATGCTAGTGGTACAATCACTGGCGTTAAGATTATGTCTGGTGGTGGATGTTATGGTATTGGTAATACTTTAGCTGTTGTTGGTGTTACTACCTTTACTGGATATTCTCAAGCAGTTGTTAAAGTTGATAATATCTATGATAATGTTGGTGATGTTATTAAGATCACTGGAGTTGGTTCTGAATCTTATCAATCTTATAATGATTTGTATAAGATTACTGGAATTGGTACTACCGGAAATCAGATTACGGTAGAAACTTCAGAGTCTGTTGCTGGATATACTACAACTGGAATTGGTGCAACGAATGCTACGGGTTCTTATCTTTATTTGACAGGATCTGCACTAGGAATTCAGACTAGTACTTTTAATTATACGACTGGAAGTGGAATTGCTACAGTTATAACGGAACAAAATCATGGATTAAAAGTTGATACTAAGGTTCGATTTACTGGATTTACGACTGCGGCAGGAGATGTTTATAATGGAAGTTGGGTAGTTAATGAGGTTCTTACTCTTACATCTTTCTCTGTTGAGGTTGGTATTGGAACTACGGCACCTACTGCTACCGGTATTGGTTGGGTATACCCTGAAGGATATACTTCTAGGGGTGGTGTTATCACAGAGAATAATGAGAACTTAAATGGTAGGATGATTATTGCTTATGATAATCTTACTTCTGATTTATCATCTCAGACTGTTAGTGCTGTTTCTGCTACTATTAATATAACAGATAGTCAGACGTTAGATATTAATATTGGTGATTATTTCATGATTGATGATGAAATAATGAGAGTTAAGACCACTACTACTGGAGCAGCAAACGAAGCATTCGCAGTGTTCCGTGGTGTATTGGGAACCAAAGCAACATCTCATACTCTGAATACTGTGGTTAGGAGGATTAAGGTATATCCTGTAGAACTTAGAAGACACTCAATTCTACGTGCTTCTGGACATACATTTGAGTATGTTGGTTTTGGTCCAGGTAACTACTCTACTGCATTCCCATCTGTACAGGATAGGGATATTACCAGACAAGAAGAATTATTGGCACAATCCACCAGACAAGATGGTGGTATGAACTTCTATACCGGTATGAACGATAAAGGTATTTCATACAACGGTTATAAGAGATTAAGTGCATTAACTGGTACAGAAGAAATCTTTGATACTCCAGTTAGAACAATTACTGGTGAGGACATTGGTAACCTTCCATCTTTGAATGTTACTGAAGCATCTCAGGCAGCATTTAGTAGATCAATTAAAGTGGAGGGTGGATCAGATAACAAGATTACCTCAGAATTTAATGGTCCAGTTATTCTTTCTAATAAGTTAACATCAACATCTGCTAAAGGTATTGAGGCAAACTCCTTCTTTATTCAGGGTGATCAGATTGTTTCTAGAAAACTTGCTCTTGCTGGATCTACTCCAGTACTGGCAGGTAACCCTGGAGACGTTGTTTACTACTCTGACCCAACTGAAGGTGGACATGCTGGATGGGTTTATACTACTGCTAATGATTGGAGAAGATTTGGTAGTGTAAGTCTTGCTAAAGATCTTAATATTGATGTTTATGATAAGGTTGGTATAGGAACTACAAATCCATTTGATCTAACTTTACAAGTTGGTTCTGGAACTTCACTATTTGCAGCAGATAGCGATGGTGTAGGTGTAGGAACTACTGCTAATGGTTATAAGTTAAATGTTGAGGGTGGTGTTTTTGTCTCTGGTATTGTAACTGCTTCTAAATTCTCTGGCGATGGTTCTGAATTAACTAGCTTGAACGTATCTGCTACTGGATGGGGAAATTATACATCTGGTGTAGGTTCAATTACATATAATACTAATCAAGATTTGGTTGGTATAGGAACTACTCAACCACGATTCTCTCTTGAGGTTGGAAATATTGGTGCTTCTGGTACTAGTTTCTATGTAAATGGAGATTCACACTTTGTAGGATTTACTACTAGTAATGACGCATATGTAAGTGGAATGCTTACCGTTACGAATGTTCATCTTCCTAATGCTGCTGGTACAGTTACGGTTAATAAGGTTGGTATAGGAACCACAAATCCTGTTCAATCTGTCCAGGTTGGTCTTGGTAATACTACTGGTGTAATGGTGATCAGTGGTGTTGGATCGGTTGGTATAGGAACTACAAATCCAACAGTTGCTATAGATCTTCAAGCACATACTAGGTTTAGAAGTTATTCAGAACAGGTTGGTATTCTTACAATTTATTCTAATGTAGTTACTGTTGATTTAAGTCAAGCACAATCCTTCATATGTACTGCAACAGATGATATTAGTGGATTTAGACTTTACAATATTCCTTCTGAATCAACATCCTTTACTATTAAGATGAGTCAGGATGGTACAGGTAGTCGCAAGGTTGGTATTGACACCTTCTATGTTGGAGGAGGAAGTACATTCCCAGTCTATTGGCCTGGAGGTGTGGTACCGATAGTAACAACGACTGCAAGTCGTACGGATATTTACTCGTTTAAGATTTTTGATGGCACCAATGTTTCATCTGTTGGAATGTATGGTATTGTCGGAGGTCAGAATTACGCCTAATGGGACATCAAACTTTTAACAACAGTCAGACAGGGTTGGACCTTAATGGTCCACTTTTGTCGTTTACAAATAATCCTGATGATGTAACTAGATTATTGTCGATATCTCCCGCAACTACAGCAGGAGATACTATTATTGATTTAGAAAATTCAAATGATGATTTCGCATCTAATACTGAATACACAATTACTGCTTTTAATACTTTTACGGCAGGAATGACTTTATATGGTGCTGCTGGTGGTAAGAATGGGGGTAAAGGTGCTGGTGTAACTGGTAATATTAAATTTGAATCAGGTATTAATTATATACTGCAGGTTGGTAAAGTAGGATCACAAGGTGGTACTGTTGGAGTTGGAAGTGGTGGAACTGGTGGAGATAATGCTGCATCGGGTGGTGGATATAGTGGTATTTTTAGAGGAAGTGTCTCTCAAGCAAATGCATTACTGATTGCTGGTGGCGGTGGTGGTGGATCAGGTGGTATCACAACTACTGGTCTGGGAAATGCTGGTGGTCATGGTGGTGGAATTGAAGGTGGAACTGCAAAAGGTCCATCTGGATTATTTGATGGTGCAGGAGGAGGAACTCAATCTGATGGTGGAAGAAAAGGTCCTGGAAGTTTAGATGGGACTGGTGGAATTACTAATACAAGTGGTGGTGATTTAGAAGGAGGAATTGGTGAGGCAAATATACTTTATTCCGGCGGTGGTGGCGGTGGTGGATACTATGGCGGCGGTGGTGGTCGTGGAGATATAGATGTAGTCCCAGGTTCTTGGGGTGGTGGCGGTGGATCAGGATTCATCAGCACCAATACGAATTATGTAATTACAGGATCTGGTGGATATTTTACTGCTGAGAATGAAGGTCCTGGAACAGTAAAACTTCATAGTGTCTTTAGTGTAGGAAGTACTCGAATTTTTACTGGTATTGCTACAGTAGGTTTTTCAACGAGTGGATATACTGCTGATAATGCTGGTGCTATTCTTTATCAGTGGTATGAAGTAGGAGTAGGTAAATTAACTGACAGTTCTGTAATGGTTGGAACTGCAACAACCACATTAACAATATTTAATTTAACAGAAGCAGATAATGAAAGAGAGTTTTATTTACAATCTGATTATGATCCTAATTATGATGCAACGAGAGTAGATCCATATCAAACAGGACAAGCATGGAATGAACCTTATAATTCTAATGTAGGAATTGTTACTGTTAAACCTTTTATTGATATTACTAATCAACCAACTGATAATCAAGCATTGATTGGTGATACTGCAACATATAGTATTACTGCTACATCAGCAGAATCAGAAAATTTATCATACCAATGGCAACTTAATGGGTCTAATGCAACTTCTGGTACTGTAACTCGTACAACAGCAGCTAATTATTACTCAACTATAAATTCAGTTGATTTTTCTCATACCATTCCTTCAGGTGCTACTAATGTTCAGATAGTTGTTGCTGGTGGATCTGGTGGAAAGGGTGGAGCAGAAGATTCTAATGATCCTGGTGGTGAAGGAGGTGCTGGATTTGTTGGAAGATTTGCATTACCTGATGGAGAACAATCCATAGAAGTTAAGATTGGAAGAAGAGGTGATGATGGAGTAACTGGTGCAGATACTAATGGTGGTATAGGTGGTACTAGTACGTCTGCTATTGGTGGAAACGGTGGTGCATCTGCTCCATCTCCTGCTAATGGGGGAGGAGGTGCTGGTGGTGGCGGTGCTACTGCTGTTTGGATAAGTGGTATTGGTACTGTTATTCTTGCTGCTGGAGGCGGTGGAGGAGGAGGTGGATCTGAGGTCTATGATGGTCTTGTTGGATCTGCTTCTACATATTTGTTTGATTATACTCCATCTGATATTGTTAGTTTAAAAATAGATGGTTCTGCTGGTGAAGCTGCTCCTCTTTCTGGAGGAGGCGGTGGAGGAGGTGGTGCTGGAATTTCTGGTGGAACTGATGTAGTTCCCTTTGGTGGTGGTGGAACCTACGGACAAGATGAAATTAGTGCATCTGCTGGTGGAATTGGTGGTGGAAGTGCATATTCATCTGCTACTGCTGGATTAAAGAGTTTTTGGGAGAATGAAAATAAAACTGGGTATGTAGTTCTTGAGTATAATACTTCAGGTAGTGATCAAACACAGGTAACTACGGATACTGTTGTATCTGGAGGAGATGCCCCAACATTTACTGTCAATGCTGATAAGGTTGGTATTCAGACTGTCCAATGTGTTATTTCTCATCCTACTGCAACTAATTCTCCACTTAAGAGTAATGTGGTCAATTTTGCTAGTGTTTCATCTGAGGATCAGTTTAATATTAATATAGAAGAAATTGGTAATATTCCTAATGCCAATCTTTCATCAATTAATTTATCAAATGGTGAACATACTTTTAATAGAACTCCTGTAAATGCATCTACTTTAGGATTGGGTCAATATATTAGTTTTTATGCACCTGATAGAGATCTTAATATAGAAATGGATCTTTATGGTGGTAAAGGACTTGATAGCACAGAAGTTACTGGTGCATCATCTGTTCTATTTAAATCTGGTGGAGAAGGTGGATATTCAAGAATTAGATTTACAATGAAACAGAATGAGGAATATGTGATTGTTGGACTTACTGATTTGATTAATGTTCCATTTGTCTATAGAAAATCAACTTTGATTGCATGTGTTGGAGAAGGTGGTGGTGGTGGATCTGTTTCTATTGGTGGAAAAGGTGGAGGTATTGATGTTAGTGCTGGTGAACCAGGACTTGGTAGAGATGGTGGTAGTGGTGCTATTGCTATACCAAATGGGCAACTAATAGAAAGAGGAATTTTTGGATCACTTTATCCAGGTGCAGATTTAAGATATTTTGGTGATACTATTGCTCAGGCTCCAAATGGAGGAAGAGCATTAACTTGTTCTCAGGGAATATATTGGTCTGATGAGGGAATTGGTGCTTGTGTTGATATGGGAACAGATATACAATTTAGATTATCTGATGGAACTGTAGTAACTAATACTGCTGAAATTACTAGAGGATTTAAGGCAGGATTTAATATTATGCAAACTGCTGGAATTGGATTGGGTACTAATCTTCCTTTACATAGACTTAGTGGACAAGGTGGTCATGGAGCTACTGGTGGTGCTGGTGGTAATAATGGTGGAGGTGGAGGCGGTGGTGCTGGATATACGGACGGATCAGTAACCATAGTCGATACTCAAGCAGGTGGTAGCACTGGACCATGTAAGGTTGTTATTCGGTCTGTAACTTAATAACGGCTAAATAACTAGGACTAAAACGCGGGGGAGAGTGAACCCGAATGGCTGTAAATAAGAATTTTGTAGTCAAAAACGGACTAGAGGTAAATACCAATCTCATTTTGGCGGATGCCACGAATGATCGGGTAGGTATTGGAACCACTGTTCCCTCATATACTCTTGATGTTGCCGGTGGTATTGGTGCAACCTCAATGTATATCGCGGGAGTTACCACTGCTCTTGGTAATTTACAGGTTGGTTCTGCTGGAACAACTCTTACCGCTATTGGCAATTCAGTAGGTGTCGGAACAGATGCACCTGCTTATTTACTAGACGTTCGATCCGCCGTATCTACAGGACAAACTGCACTATATGTCTATGGAGACATGCGTGTCAGTGGAGATATTAATTTAGATGATATTATTCTTGATGATGTTAGAGCTACTGATTTATATATTACAGGTCTTTCTACGTTTGTTGGATTAACTAGTGCTTTAGACGTTCGTGTCGGTGCTGCACTTTCTGTTGTTGGTGTATCTACATTCCATAGTGCTGTTAAAATTGATGGTGCCATAGATGCTAACGGAGCATTAGATGTAGATGGTCATACTGAACTTGATGACGTAAATGTATCTGGTGCATCAACATTTGCTGGTGCTATAGATGCTAATGGTGCTTTAGATGTAGATGGTCATACTGAATTAGATGACGTAAATGTATCTGGTGCATCAACATTTGCTGGTACTGCTAAGTTTAATGGTGCTATAGATGCTAATGGAGATTTAGATGTTGATGGAACTACAAACCTTGATGTTTTAGATGTTGACGGAGCTACAAACTTCGGTGCTGACGTAACATTTGCTGGGGCTTCATATAATGTTGTTTGGGATAAGTCTGCGGATTCGTTAGAATTTAGAGATGAAGCTTCCGCAATGTTCGGAACAAATAGCGATTTAGAAATATCTCACACTAATAGTCTTGCGAGTCAAGATGATTCTAATGGAGATAGTGTTGTTGATGGTTGGACTTCATATATCAATGAGCAAGGAACTGGTGGACTAGTATTTAAGTCCAATGGAAACAGTGGAGAAGGAGCATATCAGTTCTTTGATACATCATGGAGACCAATAGTAAGACTATTCAGTGGTGTTAATGCCAGAGGAGTTTTCTATTATGGTGGGTCGCCACGGTTAGAAACTACAGGAATCGGTGTTAGTGTACAAGGTAGTGTCGGTGTTCGCACAGATTTAAATGTTGCAGGTGTTGCTACTTTTGGTAGCGCAAATGTAGTAGCAGCAGGTGGCACCTTCCAAGTTGGTGCTGGTGGTACTGTTCTATATGCTGATACTGATGGTAATGTTACTATTGGGTCTGCAACAACTTTAGCATCCATTTCCCTAAATGGAGGGTCAATTCCCTCAATTGGACTCGTAATCGCTCTCGGCGGTTAATAAATAACTCTTAACAACTAAAGAACAATGGCAGAAGCTTTTTCCAATAAAATAACACGAACTACGGGGATAGTATCGACTAGTACCGATGGTACTTGTGGAGTAACAACGACTTGGATTACTGGAATCTCAACTGTGGGTGTTGGAATAAGTCACATTGTTGATAACCAACACTTCAGAGCAGGAACTAAGATTAGTTCTATTGGTATTGGTACGGTGGTTGTTGATACTGCTTCATATAATACTGTATCTGCTTCTAATCAGGTCTTTAATTTCTTAGGTCCAACAACTTGTTATACGTCTCCATCAAGTACAAAGAGTATTTTGATTGGAGGAACATTTGCAAACCTAAGTGCTAATACTTTAAATTTAACGGTTGAACTTCATGATGCAAGTGCTGGAGTTTCTGGTGTTCTTGCTGCAAATATTCCAGTGCCAACAGGAAGTTCTTTTGTTATTAGTGATGCTGGAAAGAGTGTATTGGAGTCATTAGATGAAGTGCGAGTCTATTGTACTACAAAAGACGCAGTTGATGTAAACTTAAGCATCTTGACGGGAGTTAGCTAACTATGGCAGATAAAGGCGGTTATATAGGAAGGAATCCTGGGGATTCCTCTACAATTATTGCAAGACAGCAATATTTACCTACAGGAATTCAGACAGATTTCACATTTAATTCAGGATATACTCCTGGATTTGTGGATGTATATTTGAATGGTGTAAAATTAGTTGATGTTAGAGATTATGCTGCTACGACTGGAAATACCGTTGGAATTACTAGTGCTGCTAATAATGGGGATATTGTAGAACTTGTAGCTTATAAGGCATTTAATATAGGTAATGTAACTAATGCAACGAATAACTTTAGTGTTGGTGGTAATCTGACTGTTAGTGGTGACGTAGATGTAGATGGACATACCGAATTAGATGATTTAAATGTAACTGGTGTATCCACTTTAACTGGTGCATCTTATCTTGCTGATGTAACTGAGTTTGTTTCTAGTGGTATTGTAACTGTTTCTAATACTACTAACTCAACATCTGCTACTACAGGTGCATTGCTTGTAAGTGGTGGTGTAGGTGTTGCTTTAAGTATGACCGTTGGTGGTAGTCTTTCAGTAGGTGGTACAATAACCTATGAAGATGTAACTAACGTAGATGCTGTAGGTTTAATAACTGCGAGATCTGGAATAGAGATTGGTCTTGCTGGAGTTGGTGGAACAATAACTGCTGTTGGTATAATAACTGCTCCTCAGATTAAGACAGGAGGAACTCTTAAGAATGTTGGACTTGGTTCGGGTATATTAGCTTCAGTTACAACAGGTCAATATAATACTGCTGTTGGTAATGATGCATTAGCTGCAGAGACAACAGGATCTCGAAATACTGCTCTTGGATATCAAGCAGGAACTGCACAATCAACATCTAATGATAATGTTTTTATTGGTCATGTTTCAGGATCGACTAATACAACAGGTTCTAATAGTGTTTCTATAGGTGCATATTCATATACAACAAATACAACAGGCGGATCTAATATTGCTATTGGTTCATATGCATTAGAAGGTAATACAACTGCAAATAATAATACTGCTATTGGTAGAAATGCATTAAAAGTAAATACAACAGGTGCTCAGAATGTTGCTATTGGTCCTTATGCATTAGATGCTAATACTACAGCAAGTGATAACATTGCTATTGGTTATGATGCATTAACAACAAATATAACAGGCGCTTCTAATGTTGCTATTGGTAGAAATGCATTAGCTGTTAATACAGCAAGTAATAACATTGCTATTGGTTATCTTGCACTAACTGCAAACACAACAGGAACCAATTTAGTAGCGGTTGGTTATGGAGCATTAGATGCTAACACAACGGGGGATTATAATGCTGCTATTGGTGCGAATGCTTTAGGTGCAAATACAACAGGAGGTTATAATACAGCTGTTGGTCTTAATGCACTGGCTGCAAACACTACAGCGAGTCATAACACTGCTCTTGGTCTCGCTGCATTGTCTGCAAACACAACTGGTGCTAATAACACTTCTGTAGGTAGGGCAGCATTAGAAGCTTCTAATGCATCAAATAATACTGCTGTTGGATATTATGCATTATTAGCAAACACAACTGGAGGTAGTAACGTAGCCGTAGGAGCTAATGCATTAGATGCAATTACTACTGGTTATTGTTGTGTTGGTGTTGGTAATAGTGCATTAGGTGCAAATACAGCTAATCATAATACTGCTGTTGGTTTTGAAGCATTAATGTCAAATACCACTTCGCCTAGTAATAACGCATTTGGTTCTGGAGCATTAAAAACAAATACAACTGGTGGTAGTCTTTGTGCCTTTGGTAATAGTGCATTAACAGCAAATACTACTGCATCTTATAATAGTGCTTTCGGTAGAGATGCATTAAAATCAAATACAACTGGTGCTAATAATACTGCAGTTGGTTGTGATGCATTAGAAGCAAACACAACTGCTGATAATAATACTGCTGTTGGTTATGGTGCATTAGTAGCAAACACAACAGGTTCAGAGAATGTTGCTATAGGTGCGAATGCATTAGATGCAAATACAACTGCAGCTAATCATACTGCTGTTGGTTATAATGCATTAACTGCAAATACAACAGGTGTAT
>Ga0208011_1000353_pt1 | contig 18536 bp, 8 predicted proteins | sample 7_EtaG_FD_184080 | JGI IMG/M metagenome (GOLD analysis project Ga0208011, IMG submission 184080) | Marine viral communities from the Subarctic Pacific Ocean - 7_ETSP_OMZ_AT15161 metaG (SPAdes) (version 2) | ecosystem: Environmental > Aquatic > Marine > Oceanic | place: Pacific Ocean | collected...
TGAAGATATATGTTGACGGTATACTAAATGACACTGATTCCTCCACCGTGAATGGAACTTCTGCCAACCAGACTCACTTGCGGCTAGGTGGATTAACCACAACCAACTATTTCTGTCCAATAAGTTTCGCCATTGCAAGAATCTACTCTATTCAGCTAACAGACGAAGAAGTCCTCCAAAACTTTAACGCAATGAGAGGGAGATTCGGACTTTAAAATGAATTTTAATCCCAAAATAGTGACAGATGGTTTGGTTCTCTGCTTAAACGCGGCAGACAAGAAGTCTTATGCGGGTAGCGGAGATACTTGGTATGATAGGAGCGCGGATAATTTGGAGGCGACTTTAGAAAACGACCCTAGCTTTAGCACTGCTGCTGGAGGATGTATAGATTTCGATGGAGTAGACGATTATGGTGATTTAGGAAGTTGTCCAACAAATTTACAAATGGCTCAAACATGCTCCTTCACTATTACAGCTTGGCTAAGGCTTGATAGCGGGGGCTCTGAAAACGCGCCAATCAGTGCGTTTAGCTCTACTAGTTTGGCTGGGTGGTCGTTTTGCTCTTATGTCGCGGCCTACGCCAAGCAGCTAGGTATGCTTGTAAGTGATGGGGCCGATGGCAGCGGTTATTGGGTATTACAAGGCGGAAGCAATAAAACCCCTGAGCTGACCACTGGTAGGTGGTATCATATAGCTGCAACTATATCGAGGGTTTCTGGCACCACCACTATATATTTTTATCAAGATGGTGTTGTTAATCCTACACCTAACACATTTACTAATGAAGGGGGCGCTACAGCATGGGGCAATGGACGAACCCTAGTCGTTGGAAAGGGCGCTACTGGGTGGGGCAACTTGGATGGCCAACTCGCATCTGTCCTAATTTATGATAAAGTTTTATCAGCAGCAGAAGTCCTCCAAAATTTTAACGCAATGAGAGGGAGGTTTGGGGTTTAAAATGTCTTCTATTAGTCCAGATATAGTAACTGATGGGTTGGTTCTCTGCTTGGATGCGGCGGATAAAAAGTCCTATTCGGGAAGTGGAACCACTTGGTATGACAGGAGTGGTAATGATTTGGACGGGACATTAGAAAATGGCGTAGCTTTTAGCGATGCTAATGGTGGATGTTTAGTTTTTGATGGTGTCGATGATTATGCTACTATTACAAACAATAGTGATTTATACTTCACTAATTCAGAATGGGCGGTTGGATGTTGGTTAAGAGTGGAAGATGGAATAGATGTGACCACGAATTATGTAGTATTTAATAACGAAAGCTATCAAAGTAGCGGGATGATATTTAGAATCGATGGCGCTTCTGCACGACCATATTTCAGAACAAATCAATCTGGAGCTTCTACTGGTAATACGTTGGAGGAGGTTTTATCACAAGACACTTGGTATAATATTGTTATTAGTTATAACAGTGGAACTGTGACTTGGTATATAAATGGAGTTAGCGGAGGAACCGCAAGCATTACTTTACCAATACAACCAACAAATGATTTTTTAATTGGCAAACAATCATCTCAATGTTGGGATGGCAAGATTGCTATTTTTAATGTTTATCAGAATAGATCGTTATCAGCAGCAGAAGTCCTCCAAAACTTTAACGCAATGAAAAGCAGGTTCGGTATAACTTAAATCACAAGTGTAATTAATAGAGTAAGATGTCAAATATCCTTCTAAACCCCTCATCTGGCATACTAGAGTTCAATACTGGCGCTGCTTCAGGGAGCGCTTTCGACCAGTCAATGTCGGGAGCCGCTCGTTTTCAGTTCCAAAACTCTGGGGAGCTTAATTTAACCAGTTATGGGACTGGTGTAGCTGATAAGTTCACTATTGATGGTTCAAATGGTAGACTATTTTCTGTAGATAATACGCTAACAGGAGAGATTTTTTCTGTAAATGACGCAGCTGGTCTACCCATCCTTGGAGTAGAGAGCACCTCTGAGTTTGATAAGGTTACCATAGGGGAGTATGGGACAGACGCTTTGGTTGTTTCGGGAAGCGCTGTAAGCTTCGCTAATTTACCCACCATTAGTGGTAATTCGTTTATAACGGGCTTCTCAGAGGGAGATGACCTCCAAGCTGTTACGGATCGTGGGGATACAACCACAACCTCGATCCTCTCCACAGGACCGCACATCTCTGGTGTGACGGGGCTGTTTAGCGAAAAGGTGGGTATAGGGACAACTGCCCCCTCAGGGCTGCTTCATGTTACTGGAGTCGGCGCAGCCAATACTACAAATTACGGAATAATCTCAGATTTAGATGGTGGTTCTAGCGCCACTAATATTGCTGCATATTTTTCTGCAAGTAGTTCGAGTGTAAATTACGCTTTACAAACCGTAGATGGAAAAGTTGATTTCGGAGGAAATATTACGGCAGCAGGAACCATTGATGCGCGGAGTTTACACAGTTCAACACTTGGCAATATATATGTTGGTGATAGCACTAGCACCTATGCTGCTGGCAACGGGGGGGATATAGTTTTTGCTGGTGGTTATGTGGGACAAGGAAGGGCTAGCACCGCCTTCGCGAATATTAGAGGTATTAAGGAGAATGGCACATATGGTAATACTCTTGGAGCTTTGGTTTTCGGCACTCAAACTGGCGTAAACCTTAAAACACTCGCTAGCGTAACTGAAAAAATGCGGATTACCTCTGATGGTAATGTAGGCATAGGAACAGACAGCCCCTCCTACGCTCTCGACGTTTATGGCACGGGAGTAAGATTAGGAAGCAAGAACGGCACTGCGTGGATTTTTGAAAACGCATGGGAAGGGCTTATAAAATTCGCTAACTATGACGTATTTGGAGTCGTTCCGACTGTGGACGGTAATGTCACCCTCAAAGGGAGCCGAAACCTAATGATGAATGGCCAGCTTAATGTGAGTAGCTCTAACTTTTACATAGAACTCTCTGATGACGTTGGCTACGTGGAGTTTTATAACTATAGGGGAGTGGAGTGGAATATAAACTCCTACTACAATGAAAAATTCATTATAAATTACAACTCTGGGACCGCCCCTAGCCCCGTTTATTCTCCAGCGTTTGTCATCGCGGGTAGAAGTGAAAGCGGTTATGTCGGTATAGGAACAAGCACCCCCGCTTATAGGCTTGATGTTTATGGAGACGTTGGTGGCACGGGAGCTGGCGACAGAATTACTTTGGGGGGAACGCCCTACCTCCTCTCAGGAGATGCCGCAGCCGCCCTGACGTTGCAGGACGTTTGTGATAATGATAACACGACAACGACCTCAATCCTTTCCACAGGACCGCACATCTCAGGTGTGACGGGGCTGTTTAGCCATGCTGTGGGCGTAGGGACAGGCGACCCAACTGGGGTGTTCGAAATCGTAACATCAGATGAAGGAGCGAGAAATACTAACGAAGATGCTTTGGTCTTAACAAGACGGGCCGCTGGGTCTTACCCTTATTATCCTTTTGGAAATAGTATATTATTCCGAGGAGAGACATACAGAACTAATTCCATCGCTGCCACTTATTTGCCACATGCGAGAATTAAAACCCAACTCCGTGACCATTCGTTAAGCACAGAGGGGGTAGATATGTCCTTTGAGTTGATGGAGACAGATACTGATGCAGCGCCGACCGAAAGGATGCGTATTACATCTACGGGTTATGTGGGCATAGGAACAATTGCTCCAGCTGCAAAATTAGAGATAAATACAGATGAAGATTGGTCAGCTGGGTGGAGAAATAATCTCAAATTAGAGAGTATTTATTATCCTTCCATGAGGTTCCATGCAACAAATGTCGATAAGACCGCCGTGATTGGAAACAATAATGATGGGGGTCTGTGGTTCTCAGTAAACGGAGCTGGTGATGCATGGGGTCTTTATGGGATGGTAATTAAACCAGACCGCACTGTGGGTATAGGAACAGACACTCCCGCATATAAATTACATGTAAACTCTACTACCACTGACGAAGTAGCTAGATTTCAATCCACAGATAGAGATGCCTACATAAGCATCGAAGATGATACGACGACGGGTTATTTGGGTGTTGATGGTAACTTTGACGTTCTCTCGTTAGGTTTAGATACCGATATGGCGAGCGCTTCAAACCTAAATATAACGAGGGATGGTAAAGTCGGCATAGGAAATAATAACCCATCATACGCCCTTGATGTCGCAGGGAGCATACGCGCAACAACTAGTCTAGAACTTAGTGCTACCTCCGAAATTGATTGGCATAATGGTAATTCAAAAATTGTCGGAGGACTTGATGGCACTTATTCCTTAAGCTTCCAAACATATGGCGATGGCTTGGCAACTAGGATGGTTGTCACCAGTGGCGGTTATGTTGGCGTAGGACTAACTAATCCCGCCCACACACTCCACGTTTCTGGTAGCGTTGCTGGCACGGGAGTGGGCGACCGCATCACCTTAAACGGAACGCCCTATCTCCTCTCGGGTGATTCGCCAGCCGAAACGCAAACGCTTCAAGACGTTTGTAATAATGGGAACACGACTACGGGTTCTATGTCCGTCGAAGGACAATACCTGTCGGGGGTGACGGGTATTTTCACTGAGAAGGTAGGCATAGGAGTAGCAGCGCCAGCTTACGCTCTTCATGTGGATGGAGCTATTTATGCCCAGCAATCTTCATACTCAAACCTACAATTCCAATTAATTGGTGGCAAATACTGGACACTAAAACAGGGCAATAAGGCAGGAACCAATTCTGATTTGCTTTTTTATCGGGCGCAGGATGCGACTACGAGCATGGTCATTAAAAGCGGGGGTAATGTTGGCATAGGAACAGCAAGTCCTGCATACCATTTAGAAGTAACAGGAAAAGTAAATGCAGATACCTTTATTCAAGAAGGTAATAATGGTTCTGAATTTTATGCAGCCAGTTTTGCAAGATCCTCAAGCGCTCTTACTAGCCCAGATATTTATGATAAAAATTCAAATGGCATTGTAATAGGAGGAACTTCCTCAGAGGCGACCTTGGTTGTGGAAGCTGGCGGGAATGTCGGCATAGGAACAACTAATCCCGCAGAAAGGTTAGAGGTAAGCGGCAATATAAGAATTAGTGATGGCAATAGCCTGAAGCTCTACAGCTCTAATAATACATATAACGGATCAATTTATAAAGATTCTTATAATGCGACAATAGATATCGGCAACCAAACCAACATTAAAGTTGACTCTGTGCTTGAGGTTGACAGTGCTGGGGGGGATATTGAGCTTGGTGTGGGCTCATACTCTGACTCTCGGGTCGCAATCTGGCCACGGTTAGCTAACAGATTTGCTGTGTATGCAGGAGTCACTGATGATAATGGCATCTCGGGCGCTGGATTTGGTTTCTTTAATCAAGGTTCGGCAGGAAAGATGTTGGCGATTGTTCCACATTCAATGGGTGCCACGGCGGGTGCTTTTAAGTTCCAAACTATGTCTGGTTCGTCTGTCATAGAGGCGGCTAGGTTTTCTACAGATGGCAAGCTTGGCATAGGAACGACCGATCCTGAAGGTCACCTTCAAATTTGGAGGGACAACACAACAGTCAACGGCGAAGCCAATAGGGATTTTTATATAAGAAATGATAGTAGCGTCGGTGACGCAATGATAGGTCTTGCGACCTCTGCATCTAGTTTTGGACTTGGTATCGACTCGTCTAACACATCATTCAATATTTCTGAGCACAACAATGATTTAGCAACTCAACCGCGTTTAGTAATCAAGGCTGGCGGTAATGTTGGTATAGGGACGGCTACTCCTGCCTCCCTTCTACACGTTTGGACGCCTCAAGGAACGCAAGCTACCACCCGCTACACACAGAATAACTGGAGGACATGGACCGTAGGGATGTTGGAGGAAACCTCGACATTTAGCATCGCCGATAGTGCAACCACAAAGTGCTTTCAGATTCACTATCAGGCACCTGCGAATGGAATGTGGCTTGGTGCTTCGGGCGTAGGTATCCAAAACACCGACCCCGAATATGCCTTAGACGTTTCTGGCAGTGTCGCTGGCACGGGAGTAGGCAATCGCATTACCCTGAACGGAACGCCCTATCTCCTCTCGGGAGATTCGCCAGCTGAAACCCAAACGCTCCAAGACGTTTGTAATAATGGGAACACGACTACAGGCTCGATCCTTTCCACAGGACCGCACATCTCAGGTGTGACGGGACTGTTTAGCGATAAGGTGGGGATAGGAACAGATTCCCCCACTCAAAAGCTAGACGTAGATGGAAACATCCAAGGAGGAACCATTTATTCCAACCTGTTTAGCGTAGCTAATGAAGGTAAAGTGGTAAGCACCGCTACAGCAGGATTACTATTACAGGCTACAGCAGGTTCAAAACCTATAACTTTCTATACTAACGTAGGGGGAAACACCGAAAGGATGCGTATCGCTGCCGATGGCAGTGTCGGCATCGGAATAGATGATCCCGAAGAAAATCTAGAGGTAAGCGGTAACGTCGTAATCGGTCAGTCTACGGATGGACTGACGACTGACACATCTTGGTTATCCCTTGATGGTTATTATGAACATGGGCTAGTAATTAAGGGGTATGGTAATTGGACTCAGTGGAGAGTATCAAGCAAAGTCAATGGTAATTTAGAGATATACAATACAGGCGCATCCGATTTAGACCAACAGGTATATATCGGACACACCGAAGCAGTAAGGGATGCCAACGTATTTGTCTGGACTACTGGATCAGTCTTGAGCGCGGGAAGGAACTCCGAAACTTATCCCATATTAGATCTTGGTATACAGGATGCGGCTCATGGTTATAACGGTGATGCTTATATAGATGTCCGCACCAGCACAACTCCACCATCTAGATTCCACTTTAAGAAAGACGGAGAATTTATTGCTTCTGGTGTTAGTGTTACTGGCACGGTAGCGGGAACGGGAGCTGGTGGACGCATCACCCTCAACGGAACGCCTTATCTCCTCTCGGGAGATTCACCCGCTGAAACGCAAACGTTGCAAGACGTTTGTAATAATGGGAACACGACTACAGGCTCGATCCTCTCCACAGGGCCGCACATCTCTGGTGTGACGGGACTGTTTAGCGATAAGGTGGGGATAGGAACAGATAATCCTGTATATGGTTTAGATGTTAGAGATACTATTTATAGTGCTGTTGCTGCTGCAACAATAAACTTAACATTAGGGGATCTCAGTAATGGCAAAACATCAGCAATCAGCACAAATAATGACAATCTTATATTTTATCATGATGGTTCAACTGAGTCGATGCGGATTACCAACGCTGGTCATGTCGGCATAGGAACAGTTGCCCCAAATGGAGCGATTGAAATCGAATCTAGTGTTATTGCCGAGCCAGTAGCTGTTATTAATAGTAATTATGCTGGGTCACAAGCTGGCCAACTTCTCTTCCGTCATGGTCGCACTGAAAATGCATTAAGCAATAACGATTCGCTTGGTGCTATCCTGTTTCAAGGTTTTTCTTCTGCGGGTGGTCTCCAAAATTTTGCGAGCATTCAGTCTTCTGCCACTGATGTAACAGCGGGATCAGTGGATGGTATAATATATTTTACTACATACGTTGACGGATCAAATGCGGAGCGTATGCGTATCCATTCTAATGGAAATGTCGGTATAGGAACAGATAGTCCACTTGCGCCACTAGACGTTAATGGTAATATTTATTCTAACGGTAACCTCCTAGTAGATAAAATCTATACAAGAGCTGGCAGTTCTGATTTAAACCTACAAGCCAGATCATCATATGGAGTTAATATAAGTCAAATGGGAGGCAGTTCTATTGCATATTTTGATTACGACACAACTAACGTCGGCATAGGAACAACTGCTCCCGCTCAAAAACTTCATGTCGCTGGTATAACTAGGTTTTCAAATGCTGCGTCCAATTACATAGAAGTTGATGGTAGTGTATCTGGTGCAAACATTGCTAGGATAAGCTCAAGATTTAATAGGTTTGAAATAGTAACAAATGCTGGGGCTGGTGACCCTGATATTTGTTTACTCCCAGCCTCTGGTGGCAATGTAGGTATAGGTAATAACTCTCCAGCTTACCCACTTTCTGTAAGTAGCGCTGCATATGCAGTTGATAACTATATAGATCTTCAGGTTAGCAATACTAAGAATGCTGGCATTCTATTCAGAGATCCTGCTGGTGGTAGAGCGTCGATCACCGCTAATACAGACAATGATTTAGTCTTTGCGACTAATGGCACTGGGTCTTCATCTGAAACGATGCGTATCCTTGACGATGGTAAAGTCGGCATAGGAACAACTGCGCCTCAAGCCCCACTCCATGTTGTTGGTGGTGGCGATGGTCAAGCCATGGGTGGAAAAAGTATATCATTAACAACAGGATTTACAGACGGGATAGCAGTAACCTTAGGAAACGATCAAGGGTGTTATGTTAAAGCAACAATCTTTGGTGACTGGAGTTCTCATAGCACCATTGCTTATCTGGGTGAATTTTTCATACAAAATGGTGGCGATGGTTATATGGAACCTGGGATGATAATAAGACAAGTAGACAACACACATGCTTCTGATGGGGTCGAGGCACAAATAGAAGATTCCGCTACGGATACATTTAATATTCAATTTAAATTGAACCAATCGGTGGGAGCTACATCGACGACGGCTTATTTAAATTATCATGTAATGGGACAATTTGATTCAATAAGTTAATAAGAGGAAAAGATTATGGCAGATAAGGCAATACCCACAATTCAAGAAAAAAACACTAATGTTGGCATAGGGACAAGCAGCCCCGCTTATAAGCTTGATGTTTATGGCGACATTGGCGGCACAGGTCTTGGAGACCGTATTACATTAAACGGAACGGGCTATCTCCTGTCGGGAGACTCACCAGCAGAGACGCAAACGTTGCAGCAGGTTTGCGATAATGACAATAGCACTACGACCTCGATCCTTTCCACGGGACCGCACATCTCAGGTGTGACGGGACTGTTTAGCGATGCTGTATGCATAGGAACCGACGCTCCAAATGCGGGAATCGGGCTACAAGTTAACAATGGCGCGTTCTATGTTTACAACGGGGATGCCAAACTCGATGAAATTGATGCTGGTTACTTTGCTTCCTCAAGAGATTTAGTATTAAAGGCGGGTACTGCGGCGGCTGTTCAGTTACAGGCTGGCTCTACCAAAATTCTTACCGCCAAATACGATGGCACTGTGGGTATAGGGACAGATTCTCCCACTGAAACGCTTCACGTAAGCGGTGGCGACGTTCTAATACAAGGAACAAACTTGGGGTATATTAAAGCATTAAAAGAACGCGCATCTGTTGCAGATTATTTATCTGTTAGTTCATCTATCTTAGCCTTAACTGATTACAATGCTACCAATGAATATGGCATCTATGTAAACAATGCTGGCAGTTTCTCTGTTTCCAAGTCTGGATCGGCTAATGCAATAGTAATTGATAACAATCACATTACGGTTACTGGGTATAATTTAAAGTTTGATTCTATTCAATACGCTTACAGTCCCGCCATTAACTTAAGAGGCAGTGAAAATGGTGATGAAGTAGGAATCTATAGCCCAGCCACAAATAAGTTTTCTATTGTTACAGATAGGCTCGATAGGGTTATCGTGGACGCAGTTGGTAATGTCGGCATAGGAAGCGCTTCCCCAGCCGCCCAACTAGACGTAGTTGGCACGGGCCTATTCAGCGAAAAGGTGGGTATAGGAACAGATGCTCCTGATACAATGCTCCAAGTTTATGCGGGAGATATTAAACTTTCTAGTCCAGATACCCCCTCTCAACCATTTACTCTAAAGGCAAGATACGGTGGTTTTTATATGGTTGGTGATGGTTCGGCTACCTGCCAGTGGATAATGATGAATTCATTCGGTCACGACGCTGGATTCCATTTTAATTATACACCAGGAACTGCTGGCGCAACTGGTGGAATAATGACGATGGGTCAGACAAATAAAAACGCTTCCACTTACACCCACGGAGTTACAGCTTTTTATACTGACGGCACCGAAAGATTAAGGATAGATGGAGTCGGCAACGTCGGCATAGGAAGCGCGAACCCACAGATTTTATTAGATGTAAATGATACCACAGCCTCAGATAATAAATGTATAGCCAAATTTGAAGGGCAGGGGACTGGCGCATCTACTGATGATGGGGGTCAGTATATAAATGTGTGTCGAACTGGACCGATAGGCCAAGCTAATGGAGCAATGGGCGGAATTTACTTTGGCCAAAGCTCTAATCCTATGGCGGCTGGCGCAATAGTTCGGGGTAATTATAAGTATCTCAATGGTAGAGATTTAGAGTTTTTAACATCGACTGGTAATTCCTCCTCGCCTGAACTACACATGGTTGTTAAAGGGGACGGCTCTGTCGGTATAGGAACAAAGAATCCCAATGCCCTGCTTGAAATTAACGACAATATCCCAAGGTTTAGTCTTTATGACACTGCCACATCAAAGAGGTGGGAGATAAATAAGGCATATGGTGGACTGAACTTCGCTGAAATTGGAGTAGCCGATATGAGGCTGTTCCTAAAGGATGGCGGCGGTGTCGGTATAGGGGTTGATCCAACAGAGGATTTCGAAGTATTTCAGGCAGGTAAATTCAAGGTGGATGCCAGTGATAGTCCAATTGTTTATATTTCAAATAATTCAGCGACCGTCTCAACCGCTGGCACCGCGACTTTGAAATTCCAACAAGGGAGCACCGCAGCTGGCGGCAGCATTATCGGAGGTAGAGATAGTAATTATTCCAATGGTGCCACTCGCAGATCATACATGGCGTTTTTAACGGCGACAGCCGCCGTTGACACTGAGAAGATGCGGATAACCTCTTCTGGCCATGTCGGCATAGGAACAAATAGTCCTTCTTATACGCTTGATGTCGCTGGTGACGTTGGTGGAACGGGCGTTGGTGATCGCATCACTTTAAACGGAACGCCTTATCTCCTCTCAGGAGATTCGCCAGCCGAAACGCAAACGTTGCAAGACGTTACTGATAATGGCAGCACGACGAGCAATTCTATTTCGGTAACGGGTTCAGATGGGAGTGTTCTAATCGGCCCGAAAGACATAACAATAAATCGCGTCGCCAGTTCTTATGGTCCTAGTATTATTTTTCAAGAAGCAGGGACAAAAACGTGGAACATAAAAACAGATAGTGATGGTGGGAATGCCGACAGGTTGCAATTTTCAAATGCTGCTGGCGCCACTGCGCTTACCATCGAACAAGGTGGTAATGTCGGTATAGGAAAGCAAGACCCATCATATATCCTTGATGTAAACTCCTCTACTACTGATCAAGTAGCTCGCTTTAAATCTAGTGATGCCGATGCCTTTATATCCATCGAGGACAATTATGATAGCGTTTATATTGGTCATAGCTCTGGTGATAATGTTATGTCGCTTGGCTTCTCCAGCACTATGGGGAGCACCTCAAACGTAAGCATTAACCCGCAAGGTTATGTCGGCATAGGAACAAGTAACCCACTTTACAAATTGGAGGCGACAAGTTCTGTGGGTGGTGACTGGATTTCACGCATATATAATACAAATGCTAATGGGTATGGGTTACTTGTTAAATCAGACTCTACTAATAACAATCCAGCCTTTGGTGTTTATGGTAATGGTGCTTATAGATTAACGGTTCTTTCAAGTGGTAATGTCGGGATAGGAACAAGTGCTCCGAGTGAAGCTCTTCAAGTTGAAGGCAATGTGTATATTCATAATTCAAATGCTACATTAAAAATTCAAGAAGGAACGGCTGAAGCATATACATTTGTAGCTGGTGGAACATCATTAGATATAAAAGCTGACAGCACAACCTCCTTAAGTATTTATCAAAATGGATATGTCGGTATTGGAACAGATGTTCCAGCGGCCTCGCTTGATGTAGACGGAACTTTTCGGATACGTAGCAATCAGGATAGCGACGATTGGATTCAGTGGCAAGGTGTTCATTCCGATGGGAGACTGAAGTTAAGGGATAATAATGATAATAATATTATCCAGCTATCAACCGCATACAACATTCAAGCCTTCGGGGAAGGAGAGGGATCAGGACAGGGAGGTATTGGCGACTGGGCGTTTATGTCTCGGAACAATATGGCTACAGCAGCGGGACTAAATATCGGGTCAGATAATGGAACTGCTGGAACCCACAAATCACTAGGCATCTCCACCCCCCAATGTAACTCTATTTACGGCAAAGGCGGGCCTTCTGATGACTATATCGAACTAGAGACTTATTCCATCGCAGGTAATACATGGGCGGGAGAGCGCCCCGCGATAAGAATGGCGGCGAGTGGGTATGAGTTTTATGCGAATACAGATACCCATGGTTTCGCTGGTAGTCCTCACTTTTCTATAAACGAAGGAGGGTATTCTTACTTTACTGGACAGGTCGGGATAGGAACAACTGCACCAGAGCGAGCACTTCATGTCGTTGGGCACATACTTCTAGATAATAATTACGAAATACGACAAAAAGATTCAGGTGGAAGCGAAAGAACTATCTTAGAACTAGACAGCAGTAATAATTTCAACGTAGGCGGGAGCTATGCTGGAGATTTAATATTCCGAGGCGCATCCTATGCTGAAAAAATGCGGATGAAAAGCAATGGTGATGTCGGCATAGGGACATCCGCCCCTTCAGGAGAACTTCATGTAGAAGGAGATATTGTTCTCTCTTCTGGTTCTTCTCTCAAAAGTATTGGGGGGCAAGGTTTCCAAACTTTAGGCTTTTATTCTCCACCAGCGGGAGCAGGGACTATTTATACTGCTTTAGAGGTGGGTGGCCAAGAATTCTTCGAACCAAGAACCGCCAATCGTAGTTATTTATATGGATTTAATAGCGTTGGCTTTAAACCAACAGCGGACTGTAGTAAAGCAGGATCAGCCACCATCGGCTTTGGCGACCCTGCTGATGCTTACCCCGTGGTTTGCCTTACTCTACAAGACAATAAAGTCCAAAGCACCACTAGCCGCACCTTAGAGCTTCATGGTTATAATGGTATTTTATTTACTCAAACAGCGGGTTCTCCACCCCCCTTGGGTTTCTGGAGTAAAAATGGCTTGGGAGTATTAAATGATAGCCCCCAATATGCGCTGGACGTTTCTGGCGACGTTGCTGGCACGGGAGCTGGAGACAGAATTACTTTGGGGGGAACGCCCTACCTCCTGTCGGGAGATTCGCCAGCCGAAACGCAAACGCTTCAAGACGTTTGTAATAATGGGAACACGACTACAGGTTCGATCCTTTCCACAGGACCGCACATCTCAGGTGTGACGGGCTTGTTTAGCGAGAGGGTTGGCATAGGGGTCACAGATCCAGATGAAAGATTAGAAGTAGCTGGTAATATTAAATTTAGTTCAGATGGTAATCAGTTGAGAGCAGCAGATGGTAATACTCTTTTAAATGAATTAAGTAACGTCCTAACTCTTGGGAACGCTGGGACAACAATTACTAATATACATGGTGATGTCGGCATAGGGACAGCTGTCCCCAATGGGGCTTTACATGTGAATGTAGAAAACACTCGTCAACTACTCTTCACCAGATCGGCAACTGGACCTTCGGCAAGTGATGGAACCTACATGGGCCAAGGAAGCACCGATTTCTCCATAGTTAATCAGGAGGCAGGAAGCCTCCGTCTCGGAACATCCAACACCAACAGGCTCACCATCGAGGCTGGCGGCGATGTGGGTATAGGGACCACGAATCCTACCACAAAGCTAAACATTGTAATAGATGATGCTCAAGATGCGGGTGCCGTGGCCCTCCTAGTGCAGAACGCTACGGGAGATTGTAGACAGGAAATATACGGAGCTAATGACAACACTGCTGGGACTTATGCTTCGAATCGTGCGGGAGCAGCCCTAAACTTAAGGAATGTGGACATCGCTGCTGGGAACTATAGTTTACTAGGGTTCCAGAACGCGGCGGGTTATAGCTTCGGTGGCATTCATGGTGTCTGCACAATTCAAGGAGTAACTGACGTTGCGGAAGGTAAGCTAGAATTTTATACTCGAAACGCCACAGACAATTACCGCTTGTCCATGACCTTGGACGAGAGCGGGAGGCTGGGCATAGGAACAGATGCAATTGTGAATCCAACTGAGACACTTACAGTTGATGGAAACATAAAGATCGCAGATACTGATAAAAGCATAATCGGCTATACCGACACAGAAAGCATTAGGTTCTACAATCCCACAAATGAAATAATATTGTCTGCCGCCACCGCAGTTAGATTTGCAGCAGACATTCGTATTGCAGGTAATCACGCGGTGGAAAATAACGATGGTGATCAGTATTGGCAGTTTTATGACAGCTCTTATGATGGATTTGCCCAATCACTAAGGTTCAATGTCCCCATTGTCGTAGAGACAAGTGAACAACCTATTCTAATGTCTAGGACCAACTTAGAATTCAGAATCGACTCCAATGATGACTCGACCTCTTCAAAGTTTTTCGTCACAAGAGATACAGGAGAGGCCACTGTTGATGAATTATTTACAATAGTAGAAGATGGTAATGTCGGCATAGGAACAAATGCTCCAGCACACCCATTACATGTAAGAAAAAGCGTAGGCTCCTCTGATGAAGTAGCCAGATTCGAATCTACAGATAGAGATGCCTTTATAAGCATCGCAGATAATGCGACTACGGGTTATTTGGGTGTCGATGGAGGCTACCCAACTCTCTCATTAGGTTTTGACACCAATATGGCGTCTACCTCAAACCTGAGCATAGACACTGATGGTTTTGTCGGCATAGGAACATACAATCCTAAAACACACATACACATACAGAGTGAAACTGGCTCCATTACGATAGGAAGTCTTAACAGCAAAGGCGCTTCCCTAGACACTTATTACGGAGTGACGGACCCTGCGGGAGATATTGTCGGAACATACCATGAACAAACATCTGTTTTAACTGAAAATGGGAGTCCTTCCTTGAGGGGATCTTGGACTAATCATAAAGGCTCTTATGCAGAAGATGGAGCTACATGGTCTGGGCCTTCTTTAATTGGTTTTTATGCAGAACAACATATCAATACTGCTAGCCATAGAGGAACTATTTCTAATCAATATGGATTCAGGGCAAGTGCTGGTATTAATAGTTGTGGCGCAGGTGGCACAGTCACCAATGCCTATGGGGTTTATATTAAGTTACGAAACAACGACTCAGATGGCACCGTTCACAATAGCTATGGTGTTTATATCAATGACACAGATACTGCGGGGGCAAGCACTAATAGATGGGGTATTTATTCGGAAGGGTCAGCGACCAAAAACTATTTCGAAGGTAAGGTGGGCGTAGGGGTTACAAATCCCACATACGCATTTGAAACAAATTCAGCGTCCGCAATCAAACTGAGTTCCACTACAGCTTCAATTTCTATTGGTTCTTCTTGGGGCGACGGTGTTTTAAACCTTAAAAATGGCGTAACGGTATTCACATCTTTTGATATACCCAACGGTAAAATTGTAAACAATTTAGGGAAATACTTAACCGCTTCCAGTAATGCTGCCCAATTCGGAACTCAGGACGGTTATGATGCGACTTTTGTAGTAAGCGGCGTCGAAAAAATGCGTATCGACACTGATGGTAACGTCGGCATAGGAACAGATGATCCTGATCATATTTTCCATGTGCAATCGGCAGGAAGCCCCTACGCCGCAGTCGAGAGCACCGATGCTGGTGCCGCGCAACTCAAGCTAAAGAATACGGCTGGCGCGTTTGGTTGGAGATGTATCTCAGACACATTAAATGCTTGGGATTACAATGATGGTAGGCAGATAATGACCTTAGATGGTGCGGGTAATGTCGGCATAGGAACAACTAGTCCACAAACCGAGCTTCATGTCGAAGGAGCAATAAAGGGCGGATTTAGTTTATCTGCAAAAAGCGCAGACTTCACTTTAGCGGCAAGTGATAACGGAGAGTTTATAAACGGAACCTCTGCATCATTCGACCAGATAACAATCTCTAGTGATCTCGGCGCAGATTTCAACGTGGGGGTAATGAATACGGGAGCGAATGTTGTAATCGGCGGCACTAATAGTATGATTATTAATGGAATAGAAAATGGATCAGTAACCTTAGCCTCTGGATATCAGCCCGCATCTATAGTTAGACTAACAGCAAATACTTATGCCGTCTTTGGTAACTTGATATGATTATAAGACCATCATTTTCGGGGCTCTTTGAAAAAAATGTAGAGCCCCCTCTTGATATAAGCGGAATGCCTAGCGCAAGATTAGCCTATGGGCTAAGGAAGTTGCGCTCTGGTTATGCTGGTGCGGCCTTGAGAATTAGAAGAAGCTCCGACGACACAGAAACAGATGTTAATTTCTATAACAGTAAAGAAGTTACCTTAAATAGCACGGTCAGCGCGGGAGGAACGTTGAGAGATTTTGTCGGGAGTGATACAGCATATGTAACCACATGGTATAATCAAGGTGATTTGGCGACCGCGCCTGATGCGACACAAACTACAACTAGTAAGCAGCCCGAATTAATATCTGCTGGGGCTTTTAATAAAGGAATTAAATTTGTCACTGCGGGTGGCTATACTGCTGCTGGGGATTATTTCCAAGTAAACTCTTACAGGTTACCTAATAGTCCCGATGATTTTACTTTAGTCTGGGTTGGTCAAGTATTTGATTATACAAATGCTGGGGGTATTATCTCTAATTTAGATAATTATAATGATGGAGCAGAAACCCTTTACTTAACCGACGCCTCTTTTAGACTAGCTTTAGACGCTAACGATGAAGATAGCGCTGGTGGTTATGCAGCAAACGCAAATATGTCCATGATTGCCTCATATGATCGCGCTAGGGCGAGCGCCCAAGGAGGAGATGGAAAATCTCAGATAGTTAGAATCAACGGTAACGAAACCACTAAAGATACAAACGAAGATAAACACATAGGAAGAACAGATAGATTTAGAATCGGGGTAAGAAAGATAAGTAATAGCCCCCTCAATGGAGCCTGTAGAGAAGTGTTTGTTTGGGAAAGCCAGCTTTCTGATACTCTGCAAGTTGAATTAGAAAAAAATATGGCAGTTTATAATGAAATTAATTTATAATGGAATCTCGATATTTAAAATTTGAAACCAAGAATGGTGCCGAACAGAGAAGTAGAGAGCTTTGGGAGGCTAGGTTGGGCAGATCCAAGAAAGAGGAAGACATAACAGAGTTTTTGTATGCCGCTGAAGTTTCTGAAAGCGAAATTGGGGGCTCTTATCTATTGGTCGATGATGAGGGAGCCTTCCTAACAAACGAAGAGAAAGAAGCCCTCGATTCAGAGGGCTCTTACCAAAATTGGAGGATGGAATATCAACCAGAGGCAATGACGCCTCCTGAGTAATTATTCCCCTTCTTCAACGTCGCTCTCCAGCTCTTCTGGAGCTGCAAAAATGGGATTGGTCTCCACCTCTGATTGGCCAGTGAGCTTCTGTGCTAATGCAGCACCAGCTTGCGCCACGTTTAAGCCCCCAGCCTTGACGGCGATATCAATAAGTTGAACCAATGCGTTAATCTCTCCTTCAGTAAATTCAATGCTCTTCATTTACATCATAATAAAATCTTTTTCACAAAAATCAATTTTAATTTAAAGAAATTTTACTATAATGATACATGCTAAAGTGCATCTTTCTTATTCCCATTGACCATCGTGGAATACAGGGGAAAGTTTTCCCTCAGTATTTACAGCTACAATCTTGGTGCGAGCGCAATAATTCCCAAATACTTACTATTAACGGGTTGTTCCTTAATTTTGCGCGTAATTACTTGGCCACGGGAGGGGGAGGATTCATGAACACCTCTCCCCCTGATGCTGAGTGGCTTTTTTGGATTGATTCTGATGTCGATTTTAACATCCAACAAGTAGAGTATCTGCTCTCAATGCCTCCCGAAAATAAGTTTGTTAGCGGATGGTATAGGTCAGACTACTCAGATCACGCAATGGTGGGGAATTGGGATGAGGATTATTTCCGCAAACACCACCACATGCCCTTCACCTCTGTGAAATGGCTAGAGAAATTGGGGAAGGAGGAGCCAGCCAAGCTGGTCGAAGTGGATTGGTGTGGATTTGGGTTTGTGAAAATCCACAGATCTATTTTCGAACAAATGGACTACCCATATTTCCCTTTAAAACGTGCTCATATCATCGATTGCGATGACCACAAGGGGGGGAAATTCGATGTCAATGACCTTAGTTTTGAGGATGTGAGCTTCTGTAGGAACTGCTATGAGGCAACAAAAATAAAGCCTTTGGTCGTCCCCCAAATAAGAGTTCCTCATTTAAAATCATTTTTTGTGTAATTTAGTGTATATAGTTATATAATCAGTATATTGTTATGCCAGACGAAATTTTAGGAGATCCAATCCCAAGAGACACCCCTTACGTGGTGCCAGCTAGGCCAGAAGAAACTTTTGATTCTATCTGGTTAAGGAATATTAACATCTCGGTCCCCGATACCGCTGTCTCAGGGACCACCCAAGGGAATATTCAT
>Ga0208011_1000354_pt1 | contig 18519 bp, 15 predicted proteins | sample 7_EtaG_FD_184080 | JGI IMG/M metagenome (GOLD analysis project Ga0208011, IMG submission 184080) | Marine viral communities from the Subarctic Pacific Ocean - 7_ETSP_OMZ_AT15161 metaG (SPAdes) (version 2) | ecosystem: Environmental > Aquatic > Marine > Oceanic | place: Pacific Ocean | collected...
AAAACAAACAGAATACGAATCAGTTTATGGCTGACCAGTTATCTGTTGGAAAAGAAGCATTCATTAATATGCTACGTTCATCTCTTGAACCTGAAGTAATTGAGGCTGAGATAGACGAATGATTGTAAGAAGGTGTAGTCAGGGTCATCGAGTTAGGATTCATAGAAATACAACTCCCGGTGCTACTCGCACAAAAACATATGCAGATGGGTCTACTGAGACTCTGACGTACCCTTCATCTTATGATTACTTTGTTGATGTAGATGGTACAATAGCTAAGAAAAGCAACAGCTTTAAAGTGGCTGAAGAGTTCTTTGTTGCTGAGTGTGCTAAGAAGCATGGTGATGGTCATGGTAGATTTATAGTAGGAGGTCATCATATAATTAATGGTGTCGCTACTACACAATCAGATTATCCTACTGATAGTAATACTAAAACAGAAATAAAAGATTTCTATGATAAACGTGGAGTTACCTATAGCGGTAGTGAAACTAAGGCTCAACTTCTATCAAGAATAGTCCCTATGTATAGTGGAGACACGGAAGTATCTAAGCACTTAAAGGTATAGGAATATAATATGTCTTTACATAAATATACAGCAAATGAATCGTTAAATCTTTTAATTGGTCAAAATGGGTTTGATGTTATTGCTGAGCACGATACTACTGTTGTGGCTCCTGATACAGGCACTTGGGTAGCTATTCAGGCTCTTGGAAAGGACAGTAGTGGTACTACAGAATTTTTAAAATTAAAAGTAACCAGTAATATTGGAGATGATATTACATCGGCATTTTTTAATTTGATACCCGGTGAAATATTATATGGTAATTTTAGTGGCATAGTAAATCATACGGATTCTACGGCAGTATGCATAGCTTACAGAGGATAAGAAGGACTCAAAGGCTTAAAAGAAGAGAATCTATGCCTAAATTAACTATGTTTAAAAAAATTATTAACTTTATTAAAAGAAAATATTATGGAAAGTAACATTTCAACATCTTATGAAATCCCCGTAAAATATGTTTATGTGGGATTATAATCACTAAGCAGTATGCCTAATGGGGAGCCCAAAACTGCTAGAAGCTATAGGGGGACTGTTGTTGATGATAACGCTGTGGTTAGCATTAACCTCAAGTGGTTGGGGCAGTTACTTGTTTTGGTCGCTATGCTTGTTTACGGGTATTGGCGTATCGAGTCTCGATTGGGCAATCTTGAAGAAGCGATGGTCACGGCTGATGTTAAGATTGGGGACTTGCTTGGTAAACATATCGTGGAAGAGACTTTACAGAGAGAGCAACTTGAAGATAAAGTGAACTTCTATGAAAAAGAATTTAACATTAATCCCTTATCATGGGGAAAGCGGAAGAAAAAATAATGGATTTTATGGCAATATATGGCGAAGCTGGAATGATTGGCGTAGTAGGCGTGATGTTCGTCTATTTGGTAGTATCAATGTCAAAAAAATCCGAATCTCAGCAAGAGTCTCTACGGAATCTTGAAATAGAGAATCGTGGGCAATCTGAAACATTAGAGAATATGGAAGGTATGATTATAAAACTAATTGAGAGGTGGAACAAATCAGACGAAATATCTCTTCGACATAGAGAAGATGTTATCCGTGAAATTTCTGATTTATCAGAAAAGGTAAGTTATGTAAGTGGTAGAATTAATGGGAATGCTAAATAATGGATTATCAAAACATAGATGACTATCGTGGAGATATTAAAGAAAGACTTACTCGTATTGAAACAATACTAAATAGAGAATTGCCAGATATTAAAGAACAACTAAAATTATCTAATGGTCGCACTAGGTCTTTAGAAAATTGGCGTAATTATATATTAGGTGGCATGGCTATTTTAACAACAATAATAACATGGAGTAAATAATCATGGAATGGTTATCAGCAAATTGGGAATGGGTTCTACTTGGATTCATGATTCTAGAAAAACTTGTAAAAATGTCTCCTTCGGATAAAGATGATATTCTTTTAGATGTCATAGTTCAAGGATTAACTAAAATGGTAAAAGGAGAATCAAAATGAGTATGCTTTCTAAATACATTGAAAGACAAATAAAAAAACGTGGAGCAAAAGGGATGATTATTTGGGTTATTGGATTGATTGCAAAAGCTACACCATCAAAGAAAGATGACGCAATGGTGGAAGAAATTAAAAAAGTATTGGGCAAGTTCTAATGCCAAAATTCGGCAAGAGAAGCAAAGGTCGAATGAAGGGAGTTGATGCTAAGCTTCAGAATGTCTTTAATGAAGTAGTGAAGGAATTTGATTGTACTATTATTGAAGGACTTCGCTCACAGGAAAGACAGAATGAATTAGTGGAACAGGGTAAATCCCAGACCAAATTCGGAAAACACGTTCAAGGTAAGGCCATGGATGTAGCTCCATACCCTATAGATTGGGGCGACAGGGACAGATTTCATTATTTTGGAGGTTATGTTAAGGGAATCGCTAAACGTCTTAATGTGAAGGTTAGATGGGGTGGAGATTGGGATGGAGACTTTGAAACTAAAGATAATCTGTTTGACGATTTAGTTCATTTCGAGATTCTTGATTAATGCCTAAACAACTCTTAGTTTTAAATAATTTCTCTGGTGGTATAAATAGTTTAAAAGACCCAAGAGATATTGCTATTAGCGAATTTTCTCTTGCTAATAATATTATGGTTGACCAACAAGGAGCTATAAGAACAAGAGGAAAAGCAGACGGACATAGTTATATAGATACTCAAGCTGCTACTTTATCTGGTGGATATGGTCTTGCTTTACTTGAAAGTGATTATGAAACAGAACCAGTTGTAATACAAGCTATAAGCGATTTTGGCTTTGGTTCTGGTTTTGGTATTCCAGCTTATTTATATAAATCAGTTAGTGCTACTATTATAGATGGAGGAGAAAATACAATAACAACTGATGTTGCTCATCATTTTGCAGTTGGTGATAAATTTCAAATTAGTGGTTCAACATCTTATAATACAACTAGTTCTAATAAAATAACTGTTTTAACTGTGCCAACTCCTACTACTTTAACAGCAGAATTAACAGATGCGGCTACAGAAGGAGATGGTTCTGCTGAAGTTGGTACACTTAAGGATACTTTTGAAAGAATTAGCGAAGGTGATGAATTTATTCTTGAAGGCACTACAAATAATGATGGTTATTATTCAGTCCGAAATAAAGTTCTAGTAACTGCTTTTCAGACAACATGGTTATTTTCTCATCCTGTATTTCCTGATAATAATGATACTGGTGAATCTGGCACAATTACACATTTACCAAGAGAAGATAATTTATTTCTTTTATCAGATGCTGATACATCAACTGTAGATGTTTTTTCTACAAATACAGATACTTGGTCAGCTTCTCAGATAGATATATCAAATGAATCTGGTCAAACTTCTGGAGCATCTAAAACTGTTTATTATTCTATTAATAATGCTATAAGAGTTAGTGATGCTAATTTTGACAATATTAGTCTAATAAAATGGTTTGGGTATATAAAACGTATTCATTTTGAAGGAACTGATGCTGAAGATAATTATGGGCCTAATTGGTTTGAATATGCAAATACATTAGCAGCTCCTACAGTTGGACTAATTCATGCTAGTAGTTATCCAACTGCAAATTCAGGATTCCATATAACTGTTACACATACCGCTAATACCAATAGTACATGGGGTGGAGATGGTAGTACAGCGTATCAAGTAGCTTTTTCATTTATATATGATGAGAATCAAGAATCTAAATTGTATATCCCATCTAGTTCTAATACATTTACACCAGATGAAGGTGATAGTGTTACTGTAGTTGTTCGGGCTCAGACTGATGGAACTGGATATAATAAAAGGATTACTGGTGGCAGGGTGTATGCTAAACAAGATGGTAGTGATGAGTATTGGTTTTTATTATGTGATATAGATATGAGAAGGGGCTCTAGGTCAACATTAAATAGTGAATATACGGCTTGGGCAAACGTGGATGGAACAACAACATCTACAGGCGCTGTTGAGTCTATAAATAAAAATTTAGATACTTATGAATCGTTAAATGGATTTAGTTCTACTATTGAATCAATTAGTCTAGGAGCAGAAGGTGAGCAATGGAAATATGGATTAGTTTCTAATAGAAGAGCTTTTTTATTTAATGTGAAAGCAAAAGACCCTAATACTGGTGACTTAGTTAATTATGGAGATAGGGTATATTATTCTGAGATTGGTAAATTTGATACATTTCCTACTAGTAATTATATAGATGTAGTTCTTGGCGATTCAGAATCATATCTTGGAGCTTCTTCATTTGCTGATAGGATATTGGCTTTTAAACAAAACTCAGTTCAAATTATAAATGTATCATCCCCATCACCTTCTGGGTGGTTTCTTGAAAATAATTATGATAAAATGGGTATAGCTCATCCAGCTGCTGTTGTAAAAACTGAATTTGGATGTTCTTGGGTTAATAAAAATGGATGTTATTTTTATGATGGTAATAAGATATCTAATTTAATTGATAATAAAATAGATGATGCTACTTGGTATGCTTATATAACAACAACAGCAAGCACAGGATTTTCTATTATAGGGTATGAATCTAATAAGAAACAATTATTTGTTAAGAGAGATTGTACAGCAACTGAAGGTGCCGATAGTTCAGATTGTTATATATATGATTTTAAATCTAAATCTTGGGTTTTTGCAGAAGATGCATTTACTTCAAATATTGTAACATCTAATTTTATTGAAGACACAACTGGTAAACTCACTTTAGGAATTACAAATAGCACTAATATTGATTTTAAAGAATGGGATGATGATGATACTGGAACTGTTTCTGGGATAAAGTTTAATACTAAAGATATTGATTTTGGGCAACCGGGAATAATTAAAAAAATATATAAAGTTTATGTTACTTATAAAAATAATGGAGCAGCCCTGACGAATGATTTGTATTATGCGTTAGATGGAAGCACTTCTTTTATAAATACACATTTATCGTCTACATTTAGTGATTCTATAACTAATTGGGATGTAGCTGTTTGTACATTTAGTACTATAAAATCTTGTCAGAGTATAGCGTTTCAGATTAATGCTGGTTCCGCTACAAGATTAAGTATAAATGATATTACTATTGAATATAGAACTATTAACAATAAAAGAGTTAGCTAATGGATAGAGAAAGTAGGAGGATAACTAATTCTACTCAGGCATCTATAAGAGAAATAGACTATTATCCTAGCCATTCTGGAGTTCCAGAGGGAGAGCTTGTTATATCAGCTCCTAAAAATAAGCCTTTAAGATTATATAAAAAATTAAATGGACTATTGTGGAAAACTGATTTATCTTATAATGGTAATCAAATTGTAGATAAGAATTTAAATATTAATGGTGATATAATTTCTAATGGTAATTTACAATTAAATAATATTCCTATATTTGAAGCTTATAGTACAGGGCAAACCGATTTAGCTATTTATACTTCTGTCCCTCAAATTGAGTTTGCATCTGAAAATATTGACAATACTAATTCTTTTGCCAGTCACAATTTTGTTGTACCCCTTAAAGGGTATTACCATCTTTATTACAATATTAGTTTTAATCAAATAGATTCAGCAATGACTTCAGCTATTATAGCTATGCGAATAGGGGGAGTAACTGGTGCTTATTTTAATGTAACAAGACTTGATGATAAAGATTATTCAGCAGACACAGACCAGTCAATTAGTAAATCTGCATCATGTGTACGGAGTCTAGATGCTGGAGATACAATAGGAGTATATTGGCTTCAGGTCTCTGGTAGTGCCCAAGTTGATGTAGTTGCTCATCGTGAAGCCTACACTACTCCATACCCAGCTTCTTCTGTGTTTGGAGGTTATTTAATTAGTAAGTATTAATGAAATTGTTATATAAATTAAAAAATAGCTGGTATTTGAATAATATTAGCTTTATATTAAAATTGCAAAATAGTATATTTGCGTTAAAGAAGGAATTATAATTATGTGGAAATTACAAGGCGGAAGCTATATACCGGGTGTATCTGGTATCGGGCATCAAGTAGGATTAGCAAAGGATGTTCATGGTTCTCTGCAAGGATTAGATAAGGGTAAGGAATCTCTTAATAAGTATCGTTCAAATCTACAGACTGCTGGTGGTGTTGGAAAATTCTTGGCAGGAAAATTGGCAGGATTTGCGGGTAAAAAGGGACTTGGTATGTTAGCTAAAACAGCTTTTGGAGCTACACCTATGGGTATGTTAGCTGGGGTTGCCCTTCCTATGGTTTTAGATAGGGCGATGAAACATGGTGGTGGAGAAGCGATGAAAGGACTTGCAAAGAAATTTGGATTTGCTAAAGCTCCTGAAATTGCAGCTCGTGGTAAATTTGGATTACATACAGATGAATATAAAAAATTAAGTGAGGCACCTGATAAAATAGAATCAGAATTAACTGGAGCATCAGAAGGTGAAGCTTTGGGAGGATTAAGTTTAAATGAAATGTGGAGAAATCTACCGGGCGGAAAAGAATCTGCTGGTGGAGTATTGAGAGGAGCTCGTGAACAAATATTTGGTAAATCTGGTGGTACTGGTACTGGTGGATTGGGATTATCTTCTCCACTAACATCTTTAACGGGAGGCAGTCCTACGTTACAATTACCAACTACTCCGACTTCTATAGCTGGTATGGAATCTGGTTTAACTGGTTTAAATTTTGCCCAACCTGAAAGTCTTGGAAATATTCCATCACTTCCATCAGCTGCAACCGATAATATTTCTCAACTTGGTGATGGAGCAGTAAGTGATATGTGGGCTGGTGATGTTGATTGGCCAGAATACACAGGAGATGAACTAGGTTTTCAACTTGAGCAGCCATCACTTCAACAAGGTGGATATATGCAAGGATATCAAGAAGGTGGCCCTACCAAAAGAAAGACATTGTATGATGTTGGAAGAGATAAGGATGAAGGCATAGTAGATTATGATGATGATTCCTATAAATATAAAAGAATTTTATCTATACCGGCTGACCAAGTTGGAGAAGGAGGAGGGTTAAGATATTATGCTGGTGAAGGTATTTCTGACCGATTGCAATCATCGAAAGACCAAGCTGGTTTTGATGCTAGACAAAAAATGGCTTTTGCTCCACAAGATTCTATACCATTTGATATGATTAGTAATTATCTTAAACCTGAAAAAAAGGGATTAATGAAAATGCTTGGTTTTCAAATGGGTGGTATGATGCCGGGTGGAGTATCTAATGCATTACCATATAATATAGGTGGTTCAGTTCAACAACAGCCAATGGCATATCAATTAGGGGGGCTACTTAAATACAAACGTAGCCCAATGATGGGATGATGAATAAATATAGTAGACAACCGGGTGACAGCATACTGGCTCTATTAGAGCCGGGTGAATACGTATTAAATCGTAATGCTGTTGATGAGATTGGTAAAGAGAATTTAGATGATTTAAACTATGAAGATGCTCCAAGATTTGATATGTCTCAACGTGGAGAAATGATGATGGCTCAAACTGGTGGTATGCTTGGAGAAATGATGGGTATGCAGGCTGGTGGTAGTACATTATCTTATGGTGGAGCTACTACTGAAACCCAGAGCCTTAAAGATATGTATGAAAGAATGGGAATACAGCCTACACCAGAACAAAAAGAAAAATTTGAAAAACAATATGCATATGACCCATCGAGAGAAGGTGTAATATTTGAAGATTATGGTAGGGCTATAACAGGAGCTACTCAATCAGGACAACAGAATCTTATGGGGGCTGGTCAAAAAATGCAACAGGCTCAGGCTAAATCTGGATTTGCTGGTGGAGGTGCAGGAGCACAAGCTCAATCCCAAGCTAGAGATACTATTATGAAGGACTTCTTAGCCAAAGAAGGAGCTGCTAAATCAACATTATTCAAGGGAGTAAGAGGAGAAAGAGAAGGATGGATGGCTGATGTATCCGCTGGATTAGGAAGATTACAAGCTGAAGGTGGTACTCAAGATTATGGTGGCACTGGTACTACTACTGATACTACTACTGATTCTAATGCTACTGACCCATATGACCCAAGTGGGACAGGCCCTCCCGGATGGCCTTCAGTTGAGGCGTTTAATCAATGGATGTCATCTGGTAGCGACCCAAATAATAAAGTTAATTTTGGGTGGCAAGACCCCGGCAATGTTGAAGGTTATGACCCTACAAAGCCATATAGTGATGTGAGGCTTAAAAAAGATATTAATTATTTATTCACTATGAATAATGGAGTACCAATTTATAAATTTAAATATAAATGGTCTGATGATGTAAGTATTGGTACAATGGCTCAGGATATAGAAGACATGATTCCTGAATCTGTATCCCATGATTCTAATGGATATAAAATGGTAAATTATTCAAAGGTATTTAATTATGGGACAATATGATATAAGACGATTCGCAAAAGATGAAATTAAGACAAAAGAAGCTGCTCGTTGGGATTTTTTAAGTCGTGAACGAGATGCGATGCGAGAAAAAGAACAACTGGATATTCAGAATGAACAACAGGATAAAATTATTGCCAATCAAACTATGTCAGCAGAAGCTAATAAACAAAATGCTGATACTGCTGAATATTCATCATCAACTGAATTTTGGCAAGGAGAATTAGCAAGAGCTAGACCAACTGAAAGGGCATCTATAATGGATGCGGCCAATTTAGATTTTCAAGAGAAATTTCCCGGGCAACCTACTCCTTATTCTTCAGATATAATAAGTCAAGAAAGAGATTATGGAACTAAACATGGTGGATTTATAGATATACTTTCAGGCAAGGGGCCACAAACCGTAGACAATATTGATAAGGCTATATCGTTTTATTCACAAGATTATGCTAACAATGCTCCTATTATTACTCAATTAAAAGCTCAATCAGAAAAAATAAAAAAGAGTGATAGTAATAAGGATGTGTTACAATTAATGTCGGGGATTATATCAGATTTTATGCCAAAAGAAAAAAGCGGATTGATTGAGAGTATTAATAAGATATCTGGTCAACCAATAGTTAGTGATGCTATATTAACTTCTATTTCAGGTTCAGTAATGAACGCGATAAAGCAAAATACTGAAAGATTGAAAATAGAAGCTAAATCTAGTGAAGCAGCAAAGGGTTATTTAAAACATTATGGAGATTCTTTAATTAAGACTGGATTAAAATATCAGGAGACTAATCCAGAAATTGGGGCTACGTATTTAGAGGCAGGCCACGGGATATTACAAGGATTGCCTGCTATGAGAGCTGGAGCTCCAAAAGTTGACCCTAAAGAAGGGTTAGGATTCAGAACTCCTAAAGATGTAGAAGAAAGCTATAAAAAAGAAAAAACTTCATATCAAGATATATTCAAAGGAAAGATGGATGAGAATACTGTAGTTAATGTATCTGGTAAAAATATGTCTGGTACAGAATTTTTAGCGGCTGAGAAAAGAGGCGATATTAGTACAGAGGAAATGTTAGGTGCCTCTGTAATGGATAGAAATCTTCCGGGGAAGGTTCAGGCTGGTAAATTCTTACAAGATAAAAAAGTTTATGATAAAGATGGCAATGAATATGTAGTAAGTAAATTTAAGAAAACAAAAACAAAACCTAAAATTGTTAAAGGTGGTTTTTATGGTGGGGAGAGGGATGTGAATCTTTTAACTATTACAAAAAATGGCAAGGAAGTTGATAGAGATATTCCTGTAAAAGTTTTTAACGAGAAGTATAGTTTAGATAAACCGGGTAAGACATTCAAAACATATAAAGAAGAAAAGAAAATATTGTCTCCTGAAGAATATTCTGTTTTAAGAGCAGAAGCTGAAAAATACGCTATAGAAAATCTTGGATATACTGGAACAGAAACTAGCGAAGAATTAAAGGAGAAAATGAAAAAACTGTACGATATTCCAAAATTTGCTGTATTAAAACAAGAATAAATTATGCCTCAGTCAATCTTTGATTACGCTGCAAGTCTTGAAAAAGATGAGGCAACTCAAACTATACCAAGCATCTTTGATTATGAAGACTCCTTAAAACAAGGGGAGTATCTCCCACCAATGTCCATATTTGATTATGAAGATATTAATAGATATGGCATACCAGTAACACAATCATTTAGAGAATTACAGGAAAAGGTATCTAAGGCATCCAGCTTATCAACTGAATCTGATTTAGAACCTAGGGCAGACCCGAGCATTCTTTCTTCATTTGGCCGTGGTTTTGGAGCTGGTCTTTTGCCATTCGGTATATATGAACCTGAAATGCTTGAATCTCCTACAACTTCAGAAAAGGTAGCTGAAACATTTGGAACAGTAGCCGGTAGTGTGATTCCATATGTACTTGGTAGTCTTGTTACTGGTGGAGCGGCTCTTCCTGTACTTGGAGCAAGAACAGCAGCGGCAGCTTCTACTTTACAAAGAATTGGCAGAGCTAATAAACAAATTAAAAGGTTGAATAAATTAGCATCAGGGGCAAAGGGGGCTGAAAAAAGTAAATATCTTTCAAGAGCTGCTTCTTTAGAGAAAGGTAAATCAAGACATTTATCAAGATTTACAAAGATGCAAGATGAGTTTATTGAAGAAGAACTAAAGAAAGGACTATCACCATCAAAAATTTCTAAAGTGGCTAGGCGTGGATTCCCACAGGCTAGTGGTCAGCTTGGAAAGATTCCCGGGTATCAAGACTTTATTCTAGGTCTGGCTAAAACTGGGCCTAAAGGAGTTAAGTGGGCTAATGCTGTTAATAGAGGAATAAATAATCTTGCAACATTTACTGCTGTTGGTCAAATATATAAACCATTAGATGCTTCACTAGAAGAAAGACTGAGTGGATTAGGTAGTGATATGATTGCTTCTACTGTATTTACAGCGGCAGCTATGCCTAAGATATTCTGGTCTGATAAGGCCGGACTAAGAGGGAAAGCGGCTGGTAGGTTTGGAGAATATACGGGTGTCGCCTTGGCAGGAGCATTTAGTGATTTAGGTCTAAATAAAGATATGACTTGGGAAGATAGAATAATTCACGGACTTGCTTTGATGGGAGTTCATGGAGCTGGTGAAGGATTAAGTAGAGTTGGAATAAAACAAAAAGCATTTAATGCTTTAGGAGAATTGGGGATAGCTCCAGAAACTTCATTAAAACTTATAGAAGGAGAAAAAGTAAATCGTTTATGGGATGCGGCTGGAGCAGCGGCTGAACAAAAAGGAGATATATGGCGTAGTAAAACAAATCCAGATAATACTAGATTCATAGAAAAGGGAGATATGTATGAAAGTGAAGATGGTAAATTATTTGAGATAAAATATACAGATAGTGATACTGGTGTTGATTATTATAGAGGGCCTAATAAAGCTTCAGTAATAAAACAATTATCTAAAGATTACTACAGAGAAAAAAGACCTAAGGAAGTACTTGAGCCAGAAGCATCTTTTAAATTAGATAGTGAAGGAAGATTACAATATGATAAAATTGAGATTAAAGAAAGATTAAGAACTATTGCTACTGCTGAAGAAAAGGCAATATTAAAGGGAGATGTCCCACAACATCTTAAAAATGAAAGAGCTCATTGGGAAAAAATTAAAAAAATTACTGAAAGAAATTTAAAAGAAAGTAAAAAAGTAGTTACAAGAGATGCTGTTCCAGAGCCTCTACCCGGAACACGAGCAAAATTATTCAAAGATGAATTATTTAATAAAGCTGTCTCATTTGTTGTTAAACATAAAAGTATCAATCCACCATTATTACAAAGAAATCTAAAAGTTAAGTATAGTGAAGCTCAAGAATTGATTGATAAAATGGAGAAGGCAGGTATAGTGAGTAAAGGTGGTACAAATCGTGAAGTATTGATAACAAAAGACGATTGGCATTCTGGCGAAGCTTTTGAAAAATTGAAAAAAGAAGAGAAAGTTGGCACGAGATTATGGGATTTAAGAACTTGGCATTCAGAAGGAAGTAAGACATCAGACAAATCTATTGACAAAAATTTCTATGAAAAGTACGATGAGTATGGAGAATTTGAAGGTTTAAAAATAAATATTGGCGATAATGTTATAGTTCCTGAATACAGAGGCCGTGGATGGGGTGGAATGGAAAGGTCTTTTGACTATAATAAATCAACATCTGCCAGAGTTGAGGCTGTTGGTGAAAAAAGTATAACTGAATGGATGAAAGATAATCCAGATAAATTTGTTGATAAAGATGGCGTTTTGAAATATGATGATTCAACAATACTACTTCAGGGTTTGAATGCTGACCCGGCAGCGAAGGGTGATGTAGCATATTATTTAGCTAAGGTTAATCGTAAATCAGATTTTTCAAATGAGATTGCTGATATAAATAGGGAGTATGAGTTTAGTAAAAAATATGAAGAGGAAGCTAAACTTAATAAAAATATATTACCAAACTACGGAGACACAGTTTTATTCCATTCTGTTGACCCTGACAGACCATTTAATAGGTCTGAAGCTAGAAGGCGTGGTAAAATTTCAGGTCATGATATAGATTTAAAACCAATAATAAATGATTTTGTTATTGAAATGCAAATTGCAAATTACTCACCAAAAACAATAGAATCGTATAAGAATAGTTTAGCAAAATATTTTCAGTTTATATCTGATAAGAGGAATAGATTTCATACTGGAGAGATATCTCGAGGAGATGTACAACAATTTGTACTTCATTTGCAAGATAAAGGACATAAACCGGCATCTATTAAAACTATTATGGGAGCTGTAAAAAGTTGGCATAAACATCAAAGTAAGAATGAGTTGGCAAGTGAGACTATTTTGCCATCTATAGATTCTATTACTGGTGAAAAATCAGGAATAAGTTATCAATATACATCAGAACATATAAAAAATGGTGAGCCTATTTATTTTTATATTGCTGGGCCAAAAGGTCGTAAGATTAGATTATCTAAATCTGATGAATCTAGGGTAAGAGAATTTTATAAAGATAAAGATTCAAATGCTGACCCAGATTTCATAGATAAATTAATATTGAGATATACTGGCGGTAAGGGCATGACTCAAAAAGAGTATAGTGAATTGCCTACTGATGGTAAGAAACAGATATGGGGTGAAAAACTTATAGAAGAAAAATTTGAGAGACAATATATTTCAGTAGCAGAGAGAAAAGATATTATTGATGGTGTTTTAGAAAAACATTTTGGAAAAGAGAAAGGTATAGATATATCATATTGGAAAGCTAAAGAACTGTATGGTGAAAAATTTATAAAGTTAGCTGAAAAAGCTATTGATAAAGCGTCTATTAAGAAAGTAGGGGAACAAGACCCGGGCTCTCCTTATAAATTGAGAATGTTTGTAAGAAATACACAACTTAAGGAACATTATTTTAGAGATTTTGTAAAAGGGTATGGAAGAAAAAAATTAATAGATGCTCAAACTAAAAATGAAGTTGTTGTACCATATTCAGTAACTCATGGCTCTAGTAAAATGAGTATTAAAAAGTTTGAATCAATAAGGAAAGCTTGGGATAATCATATTAGTCAAGAAAAAGGTGAATTAGAAAAGAAATTATTACAAGTTCAAGATACTGTAAATAGAATTGAATCAGGAGAAATCAAAGAAGCAGATATTGCAAAATTAAGTACAGATGCACCAGACCCTTCACCTGAGTCTTTAAGATTTTTTGAAACATCAATGGTTAATAGAAATCTTGATGATGCTACACCCATGTATACAATAAAATTAAAAAAATGGGTTGATGGTAAAAAAACAAGGAAGGATGTTATGGAGAAAGATACCAAATATCTTTTTACTGACAATGAATTGCTTTTTAGAACTGAAGCAGAAGCTGTTGATTGGGCAAGAAATCATTGGAACAATCCTGAATCAGCAAACAGAATACTTCAAAATAAATTAGAACAATCTACAGCTAAGCTCGAAAGATTAAAACCAACTATAGTACAAACTAGTAGGTCTAATTATGAGCGTAAATTAAATGATGGATTCAAAAATCAGAACTTTACTAAGAAGGCTCAGGAGTCTCTAATATCTGCTGTCATACCAGAGTCAGGTGGAAAGATTGAAAATCTTTCTGAGTATGGAATAAGAATGATATCAGATTATATATTTGAACCAAATCTTACTAAAACTTCTGCTGAAATGAGATTTAATTTATCTATAAACAACAGTAATACACATGGCGGTAGAATTGCTTCTGGATTTAGAAAAGCATGGAGAAATATGAGAGAGGCTGTTTTACCAGTCTCTAATATAATTCAATGGTTTGATGTTCCAGCAGCTAGGGAAATTTCTTTTCGCAAGATGAAGCCTTTTACTAGGACAAGGCAATCTGTATCTGGCCCAATGACAGAAGCAATGAGAGATATGGAACATAAAGTTGGTAGAAAAATCTCTGGATGGGCAAATCCAATGAAAGATATATCTAAATACTTTTCAGCATTTGTAGATGAAGCTACATTTGGTCAATTTATGAAACATAAAGAGTTTAGGGCTTTTGAAAAAGAGGCTAGAAAATTAAAAATTGAAGGATTGGATGGTATAGAATGGCTAAAGAAAAGACATAAACAAATGATGGATGAGGTTTGGCAAGTATTAGTTGGTAGTAATGCCTATATTGTAGACAGCCATGGGAAAAGAAGAAGGATGGCTCGTTTTTACAATAGAAAAACTGGAAAGGAATTTAATTATGTTGATTTATTTAAAGACCCTGAAAGTTGGGACGCTCAGGTATCTTCATTTTTAGATTATGCTCAGGGTAAAAAGACTAAAGTGTTGGATTATGTTGATGGAGAATTGAGAGAAGTATCAGTTAATAAAACTAAATCAAAGGTTTTTTATGAAGAGCCATTTTTACATAGAGTAGTAACTCCAAGATTTAAAGAGCTATTCTCTACTGATGAGAACTCATTTAAGATGATGTCACAAAAAATTATGGAGACAGACAAAGAGATAAAACTTTTAAAAGGGAAGGAGAAGAGAGAAGCTGCTGAAGAAAAAGCTAGGACTTTGCAGAAAATGATATCCAAACCGGGTGTGTATGGACAAGTTCATTCCCGTGTTGCGAATTTACCACCATTTATATATGTAAAGCGTGTAAATGATAGAGTTGTTGACCTTATTGATGTTAGTCCTGAATTTAATCATGTAAATAATAGGGGTAAATTTTATAAAGATGGTGACAAAATAACAGATAGACATAGTATAGAGCATACAATAGATGAAGTTATTCCAGTTTATGAAAATAATTATGGTAAAGTTATGGAACAATATATTATGAAGATTCCACACTTTGCGGCAACTTCGTTAGTGTATAGTAATAGGAAAACTGGACTAATAGAATATAAAAATCTTGCAGAAAGATTAGCTAGGGAAACTGGAGACCGTGAAGCTGGAAAATTTGCTGAAGAACAAATGGAATTACAGATACATGGACAAGAAGTTGGTGCAATAGAACAGGCTCTTAGGTGGACAGCTTCAAAAAGTGCTATAGCTGGACTATCATTTCCTATAAGTGGTATAAAAAATGCAGCCATTGGTAATGTAATGAATGCTACTGTATTTACTACAAGAGATTTAGTTGGAGGCTTGAAAACAATACTAGCTGGAGGAGCTGATAGACCATTAAAAGATACTTCAATGAAAAATTGGATGGATGCAAGAAGCTTAACAAGACGCATAGGAGCAGAGTATACTTCAAATTATAGTTTATTTATGTCTGAGACTCCTTTGTCTGGATTTGCTCAGAGATGGATTGGTAATCTTGGTGGTATGAGAACTACAGAGTTTGCTAATAGAATGATTTCTGCTGTTACTGGTCAAGTGGCATTAAAAAATCATATACATAATTTTGCTGGTATTAAAACTCCTAGTAATAAAGGTATTAGTTTAGCTCAAAGTAGAAGAATACTTGTAGATGTATTTGAATTTAGTCCTAAACAGATTGAAAGAATGGTGGGACAATATAGAGCAGCAAAAGAAAGACTAAAAGATAAAGATATGACTCCTGAAGAAAAGATGAAACTTCTTAATGTAGACTATTTTACCAATCAAGAACTGAATCAGGCTCAGCAACAGGCTCATATGATAACTCAGGGTTCTCCTGACTTACCTTATGTACCATACTGGATGGGCAGGGCATGGGCCAAACCTCTTACATTGTTCTATAGAATAGCATATCGTATGACAAATACTGTAGCTGATAATGTTATTATGCCAATTATAACTGATGGTAATATGATGCCAGCTATGAAGTACGTTGGATTATCTATTCCAGTTGGAGCAGGATTATATAGTGTATACCATTGGGCTCTTGGTGAGGAAAGACAGAATCAATTCCAATCCATGCCTGCTGAATATCTTGATTACTTTATGAAGGCTGAAGGACTTGCCATATTCAGTAATTTGTTCGATGATTATGGTGGATTTGGAGAGGCATACTATCCTATTCCGATTAGGAATACAGAAGAATTTTTAAGTAATGTTTTTGCGTGGCTTAAGGGTGAAAAAAATATAGGACAGGCTGCTGATGATGGACTTAGTAGCATTGTTGCTGGATATAATGGATGGAAGAGAGTTATACTTCATCATTCAGAAGATAAAAAGAAGCAGATGAAAGAGTCTAGGCGTAGGCAAAATCATTTCTTAGATACTTTTTTTCCAAAAGAAGATACCAGTTTAGATTATGATGATATGCTTACTACTAAAACTCCATACTACAGGGCTTTGTCAGATGTATTCTGGTCTGGTAAACCTGAATATATGGCTTTAGAATACTATGCATCACTAGCTTATGTACGTGATAGATTTATGCATGAACAACAATTATCATATTATGTTGCTGAAAATAAAGCTCGTAAAATATTAAAAGGTCTTATATCACGGCAGAGACCAATACCATCTAGTTGGAGAAAGGCTAGAGGCCGTAAGTCAAAGTATCTTGATTACATAGATAACATAACACCTAAGCAAAGAGAAGAAGAAAAGGTATTGGATTCTCTATATTTAGATTATAAAACAATGTTCTGGAAAGCTGTAAATGATTACCGGGATGTATACTACAAGAAAGGATAAGTTATGCCAAGGCCACCAATTTTAGCTTATGCAGAACCAGAACTTATATCATCTGCTATTGATAACACTTCTGTTCATTCTGATATAGATAAATTATTACTTGAAAATAAAATGCTTAGAGGCAATGAAGAATTTTATAATAATTCTCTTGAAACAGATTATGGAAAGCCGTATAAATATAAAACAGATAAATATGAGGGAGATTCTGTACCATTAAATATGAGACATTATGCTGATATAATGGAAAGAGCAAATATATCAAAAGCTTTTGAAGAAGCCAACATAAAATCACCATTTTCAGCTGCTCAGCATTTTAAATCATTGGGAGTTAAAGTCGAAGATTTACAAGATAGTCTCCTATCTAGAATGAAAAGAGGAGATGCTCCTATGGGTATGGTTGCTTATTATGAACCTCATAAGCTCGCAGCTGAGGATGATGTGAAATGGGAGGATAGTATGACTCACCCTTATCTACCATCAGGGGCAAGAACAGCTGCTCTTTTTACAGAAGCAAAAAATACATCTACATCTCCAGATACATTAAAACTTTTTGATAATTGGGACATTTATACAAATACATTACATGAGCCTTTACATGGAATTAGAGTTCCATTACAAGGAAAAACTGTTCATTTAGGTCATACAGAAGAAGGAGTACCTCCTTTTGACCAAGAATCTTTCAATAGTTATGAAGAAGAATTGATGAAGAATTTAGTTTTACAGAAGCATGGTTTACAAGGATATTCGGTTACAGAACAGGAATTATCAAATCTGTTTGACCGCAATATGGAGGATGAACCTCCAAAAGGAGAGACATATGTTACAGATATGTTTGATAGATTATTAAAAGGAGCTCCATTAAAAAAACAACAAGGTGGCCCTATATCATATTTGCAACCAGCAGTACAAGATGAGACAGCTCATGATAGTATGGATAGACTTATGTTTGAGAATGAATTAGAGCAACAGCCTCAGCACAGTATGAGAACATATCAACAAGGCTATGACCCTGCTATGGAATGGGGAGAAGGTATGATGCCAATAGGAGGTATTATACGTGGTAGCAAAGGTGTATTGGGTTTAGTAAAAGGACAAGGGCCTAAAATAGATTACTTTAGAAAACAAGCTGAGAAGTCTTTATTAAAAGAATATGATACTCTTGAAAAACAATTTAGAGGTAGAGATATACGCAAAACATTGAGTTCTTCAGCCGGGAAAAAACAAGTAAAGGATTCTGTGCTTTTAGATTATATATTGAAGTCTTTAAAAGGTAAGATTAAAGGTCAAGGACTCATTGAGTAATCAAGAGAATCCTTTTTAAGGGGTCTAATCTCCCGTTTACGGAGGTTTTATTCCTTTTTCGATACTAACCCCGCCTCCTTACAATTACCACAGATTTTACGTTGTTTTTTATACCTTGTAATATTCTTTGAATA
>Ga0208011_1000355_pt1 | contig 18488 bp, 20 predicted proteins | sample 7_EtaG_FD_184080 | JGI IMG/M metagenome (GOLD analysis project Ga0208011, IMG submission 184080) | Marine viral communities from the Subarctic Pacific Ocean - 7_ETSP_OMZ_AT15161 metaG (SPAdes) (version 2) | ecosystem: Environmental > Aquatic > Marine > Oceanic | place: Pacific Ocean | collected...
AGCCACAACAAGATCGCTGGTGCGCACACGTGGTACCATCGGATTCCTCCGTCTGGAAGGGGTATCCTATCTAGTCTCCCACTGGAGATATCGCCGCCATTAACAACCCAACTATAAGTGAGCGTGGCAACCAAGATACCGCCTATGAATAACCAGATCCACCTCCAATCAACCTTTTTATTTGAACTGAGAAATGTCCCCAGTGTTTGTATTGAATCGTTCCCTACAACTGAATATGCTGCGAAGCAAAATCCCGCAGCTGCTAAAATACTTAACTCCATAATCTACTCCTCTTTGAGTATAATTATCACTCAAAGTGTTGTAAATTTGCAACTTCTTGGTGTCATTTATTACAGAGAAATGAAGCGTCGTCGTCGTCGGGATAGGGAAGGTGAATTAATTTATCATCTTCCTCCATATAATAAACCAGCCAATCTCTAATCGCAAGAAAGATGGCAAGCCAGACCGCAAAAAAGTATAGAAACCCAACTATAATAGCCCCTGTTGGCATCATCATCATTTTAAATGCTACACCTACAATAAAGCAGGTCTTTGCAGTACCAAAACTAATGAACGCCAGTTTTGTGCAAATCGGCAGATTCTTCCAGACTTCTAGTAGATTTCCCTGTGTCTCCGGTTCTTTCAGCGTTGTCAACCGAGTAAAAAGTGTTGTCGTCATCTTCCCTTCTCCAATCATTTTCTTCTTCCTGTTTATTCTTCTTGTTTTTCTTCTTCAATTTTTATCACCACCCTATCTTCAACCTGAGTATAGCCGTTTGTATTACATGTCCTGCACCTTTGCAAAAATTTAAATCCCTTTCCCTGACAAAATGGACAAGCTGATTGCTGGACGAAGTGATTATTTAAACGATTAACCTGTACGCCCGAGCCGTGGCAGACTCCGCAGGTACTTTTGTTCTCGCCGCCCTGACCACGACAATCTTCACAAATTTTATTTCTCTTAAATGTAATTTGTTGCTTGGAGCCTCGCTTGACCTGCTCAAGATTAATTCTCAGATTAAATTGCACGTCCGAATCTTCAGTTTCTTTTTTAACCTCTTTACGTGCTGATCTCCTGGGGGTGTGAAAGTTGAACATGTCCCCAAAACCTGAAAATGGGTCAAACCCGCCTCCAAAACTAAATCCGTCAAAGCCAAAGCCCCTTCTCTGCTTGGCGTGATATTCCTGCCTCTTGTTGGCATCCGAAAGGATTGAATAAGCTTCGGCGACCTCCTTAAACTTTTCGGCGTCACCGCCCCGATCTGGGTGGTGCTGCGCAGCGAGGGTCCGATAAGCCTTTTTTATTGTTTTATCGTCGGCCTCTTCAGGGACACCTAAAATTTTATAAGGGTTGTTCACTTATTCACTGCATTTTTTCTCTCTCTTGTGCCACTCCCATTTTTCCTTATCAGAGTGGTACAAGAATATTCCATTATCGTAGAACCATCGGTTAATCCCATCTGCTTTAATATCCGCATATAACTTCTCTACATTGTCTAGTGAATCAATTGATGGTTTTGCTAGGATAGTCCACTCGTCGTTCTGATTCTGGTAAAGCTCATATATTTGGCAAGACTGCTTATCCTGGCTTTCTTCTACTAAAATTAATCCGTATTTCCACTGGAACATCTCACTTCCTCATAAGACTTAACAGTTATTGGATAAACTTCTTTAGCAATTTCAAGGCACGCTTCGGCGACACGTTGAATTTCCCATTGCGCTCCTGCATGGCTTCGCAGGTCAATGAATTTAAGTAAATTATTAAGATTAACCGTTCCATAATATTCGGTATACATGTTCTGGGGCAACACCCCTCTTGCTTGCTCCCGACAAATACCTGACTCCAAAAGAGCATTGTAAAAAGCCAAACAATCGAAGTGATGCTTCTTCACCAGCCTAGATGCAAGCCCGGAGCGGCCCTGGCCCTGTGAATCATACGAGACTAAGGGGTCGGCTCCCTCGCCCTCGTTGGATGCTTGACGGTTACTCTTGTGTTGAGTTCTAAACTCTTGAGGCTCATAGAATTCAAGATTAATATCCGTATATCGCCTGGAGATCTCGTTGTAGCTCCAAGTTCTGTGTCTGTGGTGTTGACTTCTGATAAACAAAGGAACTTTAAACCTAAATGTCAGAACACAATGTTCCAAAGTTGAAGTATGCCTGTGTTTGATCAGATATTTTATTAATTTTTCATCTTTTTCTTCAAGCGCTTCCTTGTGAACACCAAAAGAAACACGAGCGGAATTGACCACGGAAAGATCGCTGCCAAGACTATCAACCAACTCCACAGCTCCAATCCCATCTCCATACAACTCAATCCTTTTATTTTGCATTATTTGCCTTTCAAATTGTTTTTAGTCCAACAAGCTCTTCCATCTCTTCACCTCATAGCTCTTCTTCATCCTATCCCACCGATTGCTCGAATGGCTGGATCTTATCTCCTTGATTCTCTTATTAATAAATTCTTGAACAAAAGAACCTTTTGTCCCTGCTATCTTTGTATAGTAGACATCATCATCTGCTGCCCTATCGATAGAACTCCAAGGGCCAGCCCATGCATCTTTAATTCTGTGTGTTTCACCAGGGGCCTGCGCTGATGAATCATAGGCGGCAATAAACATATCAGTTGTTGTATCACCAGTCACACTGTCTTTAACTTCCCTGGGATATCCAAAAATAAAAGCAAATTGCTCGTACTTAGAGGCAAGAGACTGAATTCCTTTGAATAACTTCATCGTCTCCTCTGCTGTTCTCTCAAGGCCGCCCTGACCTCTCTTCTCTGGTGTGACTAGGAGTGTCATCTCCCTCACATTGGTGACTTTCGGCTTGCCTTCTTCGTCCTCAATTGGTTGGCCTTCTTCATCTTTTAGTTCTTCTTGGCCTCCGCCGGCCACCTCAGTGAAGGAATACCCCATGGAAACTAAATCAGATTTTATATTCTTGTGGGCAACCTGATTGTTTCCGTCTTCTCGGTAGGCAGATACTAATGCGAAAGGAATTTTACCTTCATCAACCTTTGTCTTAAAACGGTTAAAGGAACTCTCGCCCAGATACCCTCGCCACTCACAGAATAGTTTCTTCATTTTTAATAACTCCCATCACATGATTTTCCAATACTAAATAGAATGTATTATCACCTAATGTTAGTTCTTCTATCATCGCCTCACGTAAAACTAGGTCATCACCCACTGAGGCGGGGATTGTGCAAGTTTCCGGTATTTTTAATACCTTCACTCTTGTAAAATTATCCGACCTGGGCTTATGGTCCTCGGGCACCAGAACCATGAAATCTTTTTTCTCTTCTTGGGGATCAGTGCCTGCAACTAAGATATATCTATGTACCGGGGTAAAATTCATCTCTTCTCCTATAAGCTAACGACTTCGCACGCTCCGCCAGAGCAAGCTAGTGACTCTTTGGTATTTGTATTATCAACTTCCTCTTTGATGCAAGTTAAATCAATATCAGTAAGTTTTTTATACATCTCTTCATATTCCTGTCTGGTGCAATCCTCAAAAGGAGCTTGGACATATGTCCCACCATGATACGGTAAAACGCTCAAACCGTTAAAGGACTTTCTATTTTTCCACATCCAATTGCCAACACTCTCCCACTCATCTGGCTTAATATTAACAGTGGCAGAAACATTGTGAGCGTTTTGTCCAGATACATGACCAGCTAGAACCCATTGTTCGTTGAACCTTTTTACCCTAGCAAGAAAGTCCATTGCCGACTCAGCCCTCAGCACCGCATTTTCTGGGGCTTTAATTGGCAAAGAGACGACAGCTTGCACATGTGGCTTAAAATAATCATCCTCAACAAGATCAGGATGGTTCTCGACTAGGTACTGATATATCGGTTCATTCTTGCCGACTCGCACACGCCGGACGTAGTGATCATTGTGCCAAGCGTGGATTCCTGATGATGTCCCCAAAATACAGCTAGTAGTGCCGGCTGGTTTAACGCACGTAGTTCGTGCAGCTGCGTTGATACCGATGAGCTTTGCCACTCTGCCATTTTCCTCTACCACAACCTTGGCCGCCTCCTCCAAATTCAAGGAATCCAGGCAACCACTGGCGATGCCTGTGATACTAACACCGATTAGGGCATCTTTTTCTGTGGTCTCTTGCCAAATCTCCCTTAGATAGTGAAATTCCGTATAGCTGGCTTGTAGCGTCCCGATCATAGCAGCTGCTCGGCATCTATTATTTAACTCTTCCTGAGAATTGATGTTAGATCCGTTAATCTCTGTTAAATTGCAGAATTGAAAGGGTCTCAGACCGATCTCAACACAAGGGTTGGCTCCCCAGTCTTGATTGTTGCTAAAATAGATTCCGGGTTCGCCAGATTCTGCGCTCTTCACTTTCTCCCAAAGTTCAAAAAAATCTTTCTTTCTGATCCGGTGTCGCAGGGCCACCGCTGAGTTGTTCGCACGTGCTCGTTGAGGGTTATTTTCCCACCAATTCCCGAATTTGGCCGCTAGCATATCCTCATCGTCAAAAGAAAAAAGAGAAATCAGGGCTGCTCGGCGTATGCCGCCTGCCAGGACGGCATCGGCGATGTAACATACCATATCATGAACTTCAATGGAACTCAGCTTGGAACCCGGCTTTTTTGTATCTAAAATCTTTCTTAGATTATGAATGCAGTCCTTAAGGGGCTGGGGGCCAGGGGCTTTGCCACCTGAAGTGATTAGCCGTGCGCCTTTCGGACGAATGTTATCAAACACAAAGTCTGGGTCGGATTTTCCAAAAAAGTGCGCCTCAATCAGCACCTTGACAGCATCGGCCCAACCTTCAATTGAATCGCCTATAACATATCGACGTTTTCGGATTCTGCCAGTACTGCCGTTCACTCTCGGACCTTTCACCTCTGGCATACCCTCTACATGGTGCTTCTGCACAGAAAAGCCGACACCACAACCCGATAGCAACAAGAACATGATCTCTGAAAACGAATCAATATGATCAACGGGCATAAAAGAACAATTAAATATCCTTGAATTATTTAACTCAATAGATTTCCCAGCAAACTGCATTGACCTCATTGAGGGCAAGACTTTCCTGTCGTGCACATACTCGTAGGCACTGTTTATCTCTTCTTCCAGCGTGGGGAAGGCTTTAACATGCATATGCTTATTTCTCTCAACCGTCTCAGCAAATGTTTCTCTACGGTTTAGGGAATCAATATATTTTGCATATTTCATAAAGTGACTTATGTCCGAAAGGATATCAATTGATCTGTCTGCCATTGTTTATTATCTCCTAATTTCTGTCTTTTCTAAATTCTTTATATCTGTCTTTTAAATCTTGTAATTTGTCCTTGGACGTTTTTTGCATTATACTATCAGTTTCTTGGTTTTGTTGCAACACTTTTATCGCAACGCAGCCGGTGTCCATAAAGATAGGATAAATCACCCCATCGGGCCCGTTCCTATTTTTTGCCACAAATATTCTACCACTATTTGTATTTTTGTCCTCCACTGTGCGTGAGAGGGTGAAGATGAAATCTGAAACAAAGCACTTATTAAACGCTTCACTTATAGATTCCATGGTTATAACCTCCGCATTGAGGCCAGATCTATTGGTTTGTGAAGCTGTCCACACCGGACAATCAAACTCCTGGGCCATCCCCCTTAAATCCTCGTATATGCACTCCAGCTCAATCCTCTTTTCTTTTCTAATCTGGGAGGGGCGTACAAGATCGCCATAATCAACGATAATAAGATCTGGCTCAATGCCCTGAAGTTGTAGTCTCTTCAAGTGAGTTTTAAACGTATTGACAGACGCCGACTTGGTTGGATATTCTTTAACAATCAAAGTTCCCTCAATATCCTTTACTACATCCAAGACTTCTGTTTTTTTAGCAACCAAGGAAGATAGTTCAAATCCAGTAATACAGCTATCATAACGTCGGGCAACAACTGTGTCTCGGAGTTCTAGAGTATAGTGAATAACCGTCTTACCCAGCTTAAGGGCTTCGGAGCCAAGATGAACCAATACCATTGATTTACCTGCACCGGTTGGAGCAACACACACACCCAGTTCGCCACCGCCCAGGCCGCCGCCTGCTATTTTATCGATCTGGGGCCAGCCGCTGGACACGGGGTTTCTCGCCTTAATGTGGAACCTCTCCTCAAAATCTTTTATATAATCATACCCATAATTATTATCGGCGCCGAGCCGAAGCGCTTCATTGATAAGCACCCTAATTTCATCGAATGATGATGAATTCTTGGAAAGCAGCTTTATAGATTTACCGATTGCCTCTTTCAATTTCTGCTTCTTACAAAAGTCAAGAGCGGTATCTTTTATATATTCCTGACCGTCAACCTTTTCGGCCTGGGACTGGATCCTCACAAAAAAGTCTCTGGTCTGTTTTTGTAAGACCTCCTCTTCATCCTTAAGCTCAGTCCGAATTATGGTCGTCATAATATCGTGACTAGGGTGGATATTATACTTCTGCTTGTAATCATAGATCTTCTTGCAAAATACCTGCAAGTATCTTAATTCAAAAAAATTAACGTCAAGGATCTCGCCGATTTGATCAGAAAATGGACGGTCCTCCAGGATCATCTTACAAAGGTTCTCCTGAAAGCTTTTTCCAAATTTTGAAAAGTCCTCTTGTGTTGCTAGGTTCATCTATACTCCTCTCTATTATAAGACGATCTGTTGGACATTTTATTCAAAATTTTAAGTTCAAAAGAATGATATAGTAAGATAGCTTTTTGACTAAAATCATATACATGATAATGTAGCTCGGGAAATATCTTTTCCACGTCGGAATCTTCGGGAAGAGGGTGGAGGAAAAGGTCGTGCTCTTCCACAATTATTCCCAACTGCGCTGGTGCGTCTACACAAGGAGGTGTCTGCACTATTCTGACTAAATCTCCAACGTTCATCTTACTCTTCGTCCCCACCCTTGAAACGCACATTCAAGGTAATAAAAAACACCATACCAGAAACAATACCTATTGCTAAGACGCACCTTGCAGATATATCAATAATTGTTAAAATATCGTATTCCATAGCTAAAACGGCGCCTTTGATTCCCAAACAATTCGGTTACAATTTGCCCATAAATCAGTCCAATTGTATTCCCCCATTCCATCCTCAATCATCATTCTCAAAATCTCTGTCTTGTTAAATTCCCGCACATCGGGTTTAACCTTAACTTCAATCTGCCGAATGGTGTCTGGTGACATTGTTGGAACACTTAATTGCATCATTCTATAATTCTCTTTTATTGTTCTCTTCCCTTCTAAAATGTTTGTGTGAATTTTGAGGGGCTTCTCTTGACTCACGCAATGATCTATTATATCAGAAATGGTATAAGATTTCTCTTCCAAAAGAAAAGGAAATCTCTTGGCTATAGTTTTTAAACCAGCCCCTTGAATACCACTTAAATTATCTGACTTATCGCCCTCAATGGCCCGAGCAAGAGCGAAATTCTCTGGATGGATATTGTATTTTTCAGTAATTGCGACCGTATTTAAAATTTCATTTTGAATTGGCCGGATCAAAATCGTCTTACTGTCGCAAAGCTGAAAGAAGTCTTTATCGCTAGAGATAATTATCTTCTGGTTTTCTTTAATGGCCGAATTTTTTACAATAAATCCAATAATATCGTCCGCCTCCATTCCAGGGACGCAGATCTGGATCACAGGCAATTCATTCAAATACTCAATGATCTTAAGGTGTTGCCAGACTTTGTTATGCATCTCTTGATCTTCCGTGAGATTCCTAACATTTCTGTTCAGACGAATGGGTTTTCTGCCAGCTTTATAGTCCTTATTGATAGACTTGCGCCGAATGCTCCCGCCTTCACCATCCCAGCAAATAACAACCTCATCTGGCGTGGTCTCACGGACAATTTTTTGTAGTGACTTTAAAAAGCCCTTTACTCCACCAATGGGTTCGCCATGGGTTGAAATGGAAGGGTCAACTATGTAGCCCCTGTAAAACATATTTAATGCGTCAATTATTAATATTCTTTTACTCATAATTTCTCCACAATGACCGAGTCATCGTTAGTCGTATATATCACTTTTTTCACGCCGCAAAACCTTAGTGCTTGCTCGCACATTGGACACGGCTTGCTCATCCGATATTTGTCTTCCTTGATCCTAACAACATAAGCAACGGAACCACTAGTAATTGACCTGTCCAGGCCAAGAATTGCTCCCAGTTCTGCGTGTAAAGTAGAGTGTGTTCTCTTATCAAAATCACGAAATCTACTGCCGAAACCACAATAATTGTTCTTGTTACAGGAAGCATTAAGCACAGACCCACCCTTGACAAGAACGCATCCGTGGTTCTGACAAGGGTGGGTGCTTTGTTGGGCGATCCTTGCGGCGAGGTCTAAATACCTGCGGCGCTGTCTGGAAAGCTCATCAAGTTTGATTTTCATCTTCATCAAGCGTATAATGGCTTGAAGCATCGCCTTTGCGATTTTTAAAATCACTAATGAGAGTTTCATTCATGATCTGTATTACACGATTCTTGAATGTTTTGTCCTCAAGCATACCAAGCCAGCTTTTTCCTTGAAACTTCTTCGTTTCGCCGTCTTCCATAGCCAAGGAGTGCCATGCCCCTGATGTTGAAAAGTACTTTGAAGACTTAATCGCCTCAAACCAGCTTTCTTCATCACAAATGCGGACATTGTCGCCCCAAAGGATCTTAAAAGTCGCAATACGCCCTTGGGTCCCAAAACGGCTCTTCTGTAGCTTACATTTCACCTCTGACCCGACCCTATATCCATTCTCATCTTCAATAAAGGCTGCTTTGGCCTTCCGACCGGTCAACCAGATCCTCAGTGAATACGCATACATAAGAGCCTTACCACCAGGGGTGACATATGGCGAAACCATCGCTTCGCTAGGACTTCTGGTGATATTTGTCTTCAATTGGTTGAGGACCAGCAATGTTGAATTGGTATTTGCGATAGGGACAGTAATTTTTTGCATACCCTTGGACAAAACACGAGCTTTTAGCGCCATGGTGGATTGAGGGTTAAAATCCCCATCTTTATCACCAATAGCAGGAGTAAAAGCGACCGAATCCCATATAAAAAGGAACTGCTCTCCTGTACCCAGATACATTTCAATAGTCTCAAGGACCATTTCAACCGTTTGGGCCTGTACATAGATCAACTTTTCAAGATCACAGCCGGCATTTGCCATAAAATCTGGAGAAATCGCACTCTCGGCATCAAAGTATACTACGTTAATGCCCCTCTGTTGAGCATTTGCCGCAATTTGAGCAGCCATATAAGATTTTCCAGTTGATTCTAGCCCAGCTAGCTCTGTAATGCGACCAACGGGAATTCCCGCTACTCTTCCTCGGCAAACAATAGAATCTAACCAACGTGACCCGGTTGGAATCCAGTCTACAACCTCAGATGGGTTCTCATCATTAAGGTTATAGGCAACATTGAGGCCATACTTCTTATTTGCCATTTTACGCAGGTCCGCAATAGATAGACCTGTAACGTTACTCTTTTTTGCCATAACTTCTCCTTATAAAAAAAAGGGGGGCCGAAGCCCCCCAGTGTTGGCTTACCCAACCAACTCGTTGAATGCTGCGTCAACAGCGCTAGCTGCGGGGGTAGACGCATACATACGAGTCTCGGATGAAGTCTCCTCGGCAGCTTCCTCACCCAAGAGGAACTCGTCAAGAAGCCCACCAACCTCTACCGGTGTCTTTCGCTCAAAGAGCGAATCCATATCCGGAATAGAATCAAGCCACTGTGCAGAAAGATCCGTATCCTTAGTAAGGACGGTGCTCTTGCGACGTGGGGTCAGAGTGGTCTTAGGGAAAGACGCACCTGCGGGCTTGCCGTACTGAAGGACGAGGTCAACCCCCTGATCAACATCAGTGATGTCGCCATAGTCCGGGTTAAGAACATAGCCAAGAAGAGTCTCATAGACCTGCTTGCCATATCCCCAAATACGAACACCCTCGTTCTCTTCGCCACGTACAACGACAGGACTGAAGAAGCGCTGGCGGGCCATAAGGTTCTTAGCCATCTTCACGCTCTCTTCGGTATTCTCATTAAACAACTTGCGTACGAAGTCATCCAAGGGATCCGATTCACCAAAGTTGCGCTTCGGACTCAAAAAACCACTGTTGTTCCCAACGTTGTAATGAAACCAAAACGTCTTAAACGGATCGCCATCGGCGGTCGGAACAATACGAATAACTTGTTCGCCGTCTTGGGGACGCCAAAAGTTACTCTTTCCACCACCAGTGTTCTTGAGTGCCTGCATCTTTGCACGCATCTTGCTCATATCAATTCCCATTTTTTCCTCCTGTGTTGTTAATGGGTGGGTTAATTACCCTATAGTATACACGGCCAATGTCCCGTGCATCTGTTACTTAGACGCTCAACATACCAGATTATTCATCCGGAATGTTATTTTTTGTTTGTATACGTGGAGAATAGGCCAAGACGTAAGACAAATCATGATCATAGCTTGTTGAGTAAACAGCAAAACTAGTTCTCACGCCTTCGGAATTACCCCTAATGTGTTTTTTAATTTTATTTAGCAAATCTGAATCTGTTTTTAGGTTTTCGCTATTCACCCCAAAATAATACCTCTTTTCCGCTACGTTGTCAATAGAAAAAAACATTTTTTCTTCACCAGATTCTACATCAACGATACCAAGACTGCAGATCCTAGAAGTCTCTTTTAGCTCCGAAAAGGAACTCATCACCGGCTCAGTGTTATCAAAAACATTAATCATGTGGATAGCCGGCACTGCAAAGTCGTTTATTCTTTCGTAAAAGTTGCTTATTGTCAAACCTGTTACTATTTGCTCCAGTGCTGGATTTTCAAGAATTATAATCTTCTTGAAGACACCTGAACGGGCGTATTCTTGAAAGATATGGAATGTGGAATTCTCCATCAACTTTTTCGCTTCAGAGAGAAATTCCACTTCAGGTTGAACATACACCATTGTGATTTCCTTATCTCTAATGTAAGATAAAAGCCTCAGTGAAGCTCCAGATATGTATCCAGATCCCCCAATGATGAACATTACCTCATCATCAACATCGTTGAAAAAATGGCCCATTTCAGGGCAATTTGCTTCATATTCTTCAGGGGAATTAAACTTAGGAAAACGATAGGCTCTCCTGCCGGGTTCAACAAGATCAGTGTCAATATAATATGTCTTGTATTGAGCATACTGAGAAAACCTCTTAGCTATACTGCACCCGCAAGACCCCAACCCAATTACTGATATCATATGTTTATTGTCCTCATTCTACCAAAATCTTTTCCAGCGGCCACATTAACAAAGTATTTACCCAATTCGGTTTCTGAAAATATCTGTGCCAATTCCTCGATCATAGATCGGTCATTGTAACTCACGTCAAGGATGACCGAATCATGTAAGCAGAACGCAATCTTTGTTTTCTTATCTTCTAGCAATTTATTCAGTTTGATAGCTTGTTTCAAGGTTAGATCAGAAGTTGTACTCTGTATTACATAATTTAAAGCGTGATCATAATCCGCCTCAATTGTTCTACCAAACGGAGTCACGACCTGAGTTCCGTCCCAATATTTCTCTCTTATCAAATCACGATTATAATAGCGGCCTGCCGTATAGTGCACCGCAGACGGATTGTATAGCCAGCTAATTATTTTTCTTTTCGTATCTTGCCTAGAATATTTAGACGCATAAATGTTCTTTGCGTTCCAAGCGTGAAGATCCTCTTGTGGCTGCTCAAAGCCAGACAAAGCCAGAATCGTTCTCAATTCTGCTGCATTAAAGTCCAATTCCAGGAACCAATCATTCTCTGGTTTTACACACTGGCGATATAGCCTTGGCAGTGTCATTATCGGAAATGACCTCTTCTTTGTTGATAGGCGCCCAGTTTTTGTCCCGAAGAGATCGTATTCAACATAGGGCTTTGACCTCTCAATTCTCTTCAACCAGCCACGAACTTTAGGATCATGGCGGTTTGACCTCAAATAGTGCAAATCACAATTAACCCGCTGGTGGGAGATCTCGCCCAATAACTGCGAGGTCTCAAGCAAAAAATCATAGTTATCTGGTCTCTCATACTGTAAGAACACGTGCTCACAGATTCTATTTTTTAGCTCGCACAACTCAATAAGAAAGTTTTGAGGTACCAGATCATAAAAACATACATGATCCAAGCTAATCTTGGCCTCGGCAAAAGAACGCACGAACGCTTTCATCTTCTGGCCGACTCGCTGCCAATCTTCTTTAAGATGTTCGGGGCAGACCTCATCCAAGGCTTTTCCCATGGTAAAGAGGAAAGCATAATCAACTTGCTTTCCTTTTAAATATGGAGTATAATTCCAACTCTTAGAGATTTTCTCCGGGAAGCTTCCATAGTAAAACTTGCCTGCTTGATATATCCCGTGACACTGTCTCTTATCATCTAACGTCTGAAAAAGCACGGCACCTCCATTTCAGATACAGTCTATCACAAGAAATAATAGGTGTCAAGCAACTTGATCAATTTTAAATTTCGAAATTTTGTCCCTTATATATTTCGCCACCTGCTCAAAGCTGTGATAGCGTTCCAGGCGAAGGATGTCTGATCTGATCTTTGACATTCTGTTTGGGGTCACCGTTATACTTTCCTCTATCAGTCTTAACTGTAAGTACAGCAGCGCCCAGGATGCATCACTATAAAACTGATCCAGATCAGCCTCCTCCTCAGTAGCTCTATTGACGATACTTGTGTGTACTTTGTTTTTACCCTGACAGGTCTTCACAGAAAAGGGATTTGCAGCTGCAAAATTATTATAAAAGGCTATCAAATATTTTTTTAAAAAGAGAATATCTTTTCGATAAGTCTTGTAGTAGTATATATTAAACAGCGAAGTAATGTTTTCAATGCCATATGATTGAAATCCACCTTCTGTTGAGGGCTTATTCATATAATGCCGCATCTCCGCTGTCTTAATATCGGCATAGAGACGCCACGGGACCGTAGCATCAATCTTAAATCCGTACTTTCTAGCGGTGCGGTGATAGGTGTTGAAGTATGGGTCGTTAAGGACTTTTTCAGCAGCAAATTTCTTATCATTATAGTCATTGTCCAACACTTCAACGATCAATCCACTAATCCTACGAGTCGATTTAAAGGATACTATGTGTTTAGTCATACTACAGCTTTGCTTTCTTGTGCGGACATACCTTAGAAAATAACTAACAAAAGTAGAGAAATCCACGATCTTGGTGTGTCTTGCTTGTGTAGCCAGATATTTTCCAACAAAGTCCCTATACACATTATTCATGTGTTCATCATATGAAATAAGGGCACTTTCCCACCCTTTAACTGGCTTTATTTTTCTTAAGAAGCTTCTTTGTCTTATTGTTCCATTGTCTAGAGCACGATTTATATCCTTCTGAAAGTCTTCATATGCATCGGCCACAAAACCCAAGGCCAAAATTTCCGGAGCGGACTTAAACTCTTTCAAGTTGGTCTCAGATGGGTAGACTACGTTTCCCGTTTCATCAATTATGCCATAAAAATGATCCTCAACCTTCAATGAAGTTCCCATTGCCTCCTTATCGTCGGCAACGGAGTAGAAAGATTCTAAATATTTAAGGCTATCGACATATTTATTTTTAGATTTTTTGGCCATAATTAATTTAGCGCTCAGTTGCTGTTAATATCTGCTACCTCATCTTCAAAGAAAATCATCTCATCCTCCGACTCTACACTTTCTAACATCTCCGCTTCGGCCTCTGTAAATTCCATTTCATTTTCTGCCTGGACCCCCGCCTCAATAGGCTCAAGATTTTCCCCTATAGCGTCCAAGTGAGCACCAACTCCAGCAGGAGATAAGTTTGCTATGGATGGTATTGTCCTGCTTTCTGGTATTTGTTCCAGCTGCCTTACTATTGGTTTTGGAGAAAGCTTCTGGCCCGTAGAGAGCGTGTCCGGGGCAAAATTTTGCCGACAAGTTAAAATAGTCTCAAAGCCAGCTTCAGACACAATCATTTGAACATTTAATACAAAATAAAAACCGCCTAATCCAATTTGCCTCGCTGGTGAATTTATATTCGTTATCGTGCCCATCATTGGCAACATTGGATCGACAATCACGTGTTGCCCTGGCAAAAAATTCATATTCCCATACATGTCAATTGTGACATCATACACATCGGGAACAAGCCTTAAGACATTTTCTCTCTCGGGTGCTGTATGCCGAGAGTCTGCTAAGGCAGAATTTTCTGCCCGATTGAAGCTTATATTCTTAATAAGGCCCCTATCACGACCCAACTTCATAGTGTATACGCCACGGGCAGCTGCCTCCTCTTCTGGGATATTTAATATATCAGAATATTCAAAACCACTAGGGTCGGGAATAGATATAATCTGATGTATGAACCTTTGCCTGAACAGAGACTCTGCGGTCTCAGGATTAATAAATTCATTTCTCTTTATGTCGTTTAATTTAAGCCTGCCTCCTTTCTTAAGGCGTGCCTCGCCATTTGCAGCTGCAGTACTTGTCACAGAATTAATTTGCGCATTGTATTTACCTGGGAGTTTTTTTACCTGTTCTGTCTGCCGCAGTGATGGGATTACTAGCTTGTTAACAGCAGCTAGAGTGAATGCGTTTAAAGACACATTTGAAGTGCCCGTAGCTAACACCTCTTTCTGGAACCACTCGGTATAACTCTTTACGGCGATTGGAATGTCTGCCATATTTATCATATAAGGCTGTTGGTCAGAATTGGACTGGTCTCTCACAACCATTGTTCCGACTATTGGCAACAAAGAATCCAATATGCTTGCACCCCGAAAACACTTCTTTGATTCAGCTAGAGATATTCCGCTTTTCTCTCCTTGTTCTTCCCGTGCTTTGTTAAATTCCCTTCTTATTTCCCTGTTTGTGACCCCTCGCTCTTCATTATCCCTAGCCAAATCATATATGACCTCCAACAAACTACCAAAATAAAAAAAATTGATCCTCCAATCATCTGGAGATTCAGGCTCGTGGGGCGGTGCGTGGACAGAACCAGGAATAGATTTTATAATCGCAATCGTGCCAGCATGACTCAATCGAGGGCCATCGTAGTCGTACCCCGTTACGTTATAATCAACATCAGTCGAAAGATTTTTAATTGACTCCAAAGGCACATCTATATAATACATGTGACCGTCATTTTGAAGTTTTTCAACGATAGACTTAAATCTAGCCTCCTTGTCCTCCTTTTTTCTTCTTCTAATTTTCTCCTCAAGGTCGGCAGCTTTCTTAAGTTCTTCTTTTTTCTCCTCTTCAATGCCTATTTTAATTTCTCTCTCTGCTTTCTCTGCGGCGGCGGCGCCTCCACTGTCTTCGATGAGTTTGATCAAGAGACGAAAATCGGCTGAATTGACATCAAGCCCTGCAACCCCTCTCGTTATGTCCTTTTTCTGTTCTTCTAAGCGAACGACATCGACAGCCGGCTCAGAAAACACCGGGGCGCTGTCAAAGCCCATGATCTCTTCCAGGGCACCATTCATCTCGACCGTTAAAGTTACTTCTCCAGTCCTTTCAAAATTTAAAGTATGGTTCAGGATGTGACAATCCAAAGCAATCCTGGATTTCCTGATCCCCTCAATTAAACTTTTTGAAAACAGCCCCGGCGGATATTTCTTAGGGTCTGCCCAGCCGAGCACTATCCTAACTTCTCTATCGCCTGCTCGATTTGCGAAATCAGAAATAGAAATTAGTTGTCCATCAATGGTTTCAGAATAAAAAAGATCACCTGCAGATTGGGCATATATACTCAGCTGAACACCCATTTGCCGTCCGAGACCAGCTTCAGTTTTGTTGCCCGTGCGCCAATCAACCTTTAAGTCCTTTATGCCAACAGAAGAGCCCGCTGTTCCCTGATTGGACAGGATTGCTTGTATGGAACTTTCATCATAATTTGCCTTAAACGGGAATTCTACCATACTGCGACGGCCATCTTCCCCACAATATTTTTTAAAAATTCTTATTTTTGGAACCAAATAGGCCATTTGAGCTGGTGTGAGATCCAGCAGAGTTTTCAAACCGGGTTTGGCGACTATCTCACTTTGTATATCATTATGCAACTCATCCAAACAAGTAAAATTCTCATACCCAGCTGGCCTAAACACTCTATTTTTCGCAGACAGATCTGTTATATTTTCAGTTAGAAAATATTGATCAATAAAGACTTGCGGGGTCTCTGGCAGTTTTGGCTTTGCGTCGGACACACCCTCACTAGGGCTTTCCTCATCATCGCCCGAATCCCACCACTCTTTAACTTTCTCCTTGGCTTTTTCCAGAGCATCGGCGATTGGGCCTGGAAATATCACTGGCCCGCTAATAAAGTCTGTCATAGCGATTCACCTTTAATAATCATAGTAAGATAATATTTTTTCAAGGGGCGTTGGAATAATTATTTTTTGGCCCTTGACGACGTGAGACTCGGTAGGCTTCTTATTGAACCAGCTGATAACCCACCAATATTTTGATTCACCATAATATCTATAAGCTAATTTATAGAACATATCGCCGTGACCCCATGTGTGATCTATAAGCGACAGATTAGATATTTGCCCTGGTGTTGGATAATTTAGAGTAGGCGTGGTATATTGCTCTATATAGTTAACACCTCTATCCGAGAAAAAATCTGAATATTGTTTACTTGAATTAACTTTGGGTATCTTATTTGAATAGCGCATCTTAGTTTAGCCCCTCGGGTGATATTACTGAGTCGTAAAACTTATCCATCTCTTCATTGCTTGTTTCTGTGGTTCGAGTTCTAAATCTAGTTTCTTTAGTCCTGTGATCTTTACCAGCTTCTCTTCTGTCTTGCTGACTTTCATCTGTATTGTATATACCAACTTGCCCATCTAAATATTTATCTGGATTGCTATCGTAGACATCTACCTCATCCTCAGAAAAAGTCATAACGTTCTCTTCACCATATACCCCGACAGCACCACCAAATATATCTGACTCCTGCGCTTCTAATATTTCAGGCGGAATATTATCATTGACCACGGTCGGCGAAGTGCTTTGCTCCGGGCCGTCTGGATCAGTGAACCTTGTGCTACCATTTCCCCCACGGGCAACCCTATTGGTAAATTTAGGTCCAGTTTTATATGGAAAGCTTCCGTTTGTCCTAGTTTCTCCTGCTGTGGTCCAACCTAATTCGTGTGTGTGTAGGACCGTAAAGTTGAAGTTTACAGACACTTGCCTTGGTATCAGCACTCCGGGCTTTGGCGTTAAATACCCGGCGTCAATATCATGAACAACGGAAATGCCTCCATTGATATACCCATATAGGCCATCTTCCGATACGTCCGCTCCAATAGAGTTTCTCGTACCAGCGGCGTTGGTAGCCAAATTATTAAACTTCAACTTGAGCAGGGGTGCTGCGGATAGTGTGCTGGCTCGATTCTCCTTGCCATCATAGGTTGGATACAACATGTTAACAAGACGGGAAATGTCTCTCATATTTAGGTTTCCAACATCATCGTCCTCCGACAACACTGTGAACCCCAAGGATATAACCCTTTGTGTGCTTTGCCACGTTGGGATAGGATCAACACGACCGTACGCTGTTTGTTCTGTCCAGCTTGATTTAAAGCTATCTTGCACATTCGTAATAATGCCATAGAATTTAACTGTCTGTCTACTTGACGCATGCTGAAACTGAACAAATATATTGCATTTGTCCATGAAACTAGTTTCTTTTGATCTTAATTGTGGATTTGGCAAAGTGTTTATTCCTCTCTATTCTAGTCCAATTTAACTTTCCCAGCGAAGTGCTCATCAAGCACACGACCTAGCACAAATCTATCTAGTTTCAACTCAATATTTCTTGTCGGCTGGCCTGATCCATTGGCTGATTCTTTAAAACCCTCAACAATAGCTTGCTTAATGGCCTCTGTCATGACGCCGCCGCCGCCTCCTGCTGCAGCAGCTGCGCTGCCGCCGGCCATTGAAGCCCCCATCCTGGCGGCGGCGCTAGCTATCACTTCGCTACCTCCAGAGTTCAAGGGGATTACCGCTTCTGGGCCCGCTTCACCTATTAGTGCTCTGGTTGGACCAGTAACAACCCCTCCAGTGGCGAATCCCTCCTCCTGCCCCTCCTCGGGGGCGCTTTTGACGGCGGCCTTATCGCCCATGACTTTGTCGTAGACCCAGGCGGCTTTTGCAAAGGCGCCCCCGGTGACAACGTTGGCGATGAATTTTACGATGCCCGCAATAGCCGAAAAAATTGTAGATAAAACTTGCGCTGCAGTTACCATGTAACGTATATACTTCACCGCATCTGCCAGACCGCCAATAAAGGCATTAATTGGTGGCTCGCCGTCAGCACCGGTACCAAACAACTCCGCCCCTATTAGAGCCAACTGTTTAAATAGCTCCTGCCCAGATCCGCCTGTTGCGAACGCTGATTTAATCTGCTCAACTGCTTTTCTAATATAGTCAAAAACACCTTTTGCATCAAAGGTCATTCCCATAAAGTTCATC
>Ga0208011_1000356_pt1 | contig 18388 bp, 15 predicted proteins | sample 7_EtaG_FD_184080 | JGI IMG/M metagenome (GOLD analysis project Ga0208011, IMG submission 184080) | Marine viral communities from the Subarctic Pacific Ocean - 7_ETSP_OMZ_AT15161 metaG (SPAdes) (version 2) | ecosystem: Environmental > Aquatic > Marine > Oceanic | place: Pacific Ocean | collected...
TGTAACGGGGACACCCAATACAGCCACTGGCGTTTCTATTGACGATACACGTAGAGTCTTTAATTTTGGGGATAGAGTTGCAGAACTTGCTCCTCAGCAAAGCCCATTTTTTGTTTACTTACAAAAGGTTGCAAAAAAAGCTACTAACGACCCTGTGTTTAAGTTTTTAGAACAACGCCATCAATGGCAAAGACGTAACTTTGAAGTTGCGAATGCTGTATTTAATCCAGGAGCAGAAGTTGCTGGAACAGCATTAGCAAACGGAGAAGATTTACATATGACAGCAAAATATGATACATATGGAAAAATAAGTTCTAGCAATAATCATTGCAAATTTATTGTTCCTGGAGTTGTGTTAGCTGTTAAAGCAGATAGTGGAACAGTGTTCAAATTTAAAGTAGACCACGCTTCCACTGTTGAAGAAGAAGACACACTTAGTGATGGTAAGTATATTAATCATGATGCAAATACTACTGGCATTACTCAAATTAATGGTAAAGCATTAATTCCTTTAGAAGCAATTGATTCAGGCGAAAGCTTTGCAATTGGAAATAAAGGGCAAGTAATTGGTTCAGCTTGGGCGGAAGGTACAGATGCTCCTATAGGTTGGGAAGATAAAATGTATGACAGAGAAGGATTTACTCAAATCTTTAAAACAGGTATGAATATATTCTCTGGTACATCTTTAGCTACCGAGTACAGAGGTATTAAAAATGAGTTTCAAAGAATTTGGACAGACAAATTAATGGAACACAAAATGGATATCGAGCAAGCTATGTTATTTGGTGTTGGTTCAGCATCTTATGAAGCAGCTGCTGGAGCTCCTTATAGAACATCTTGGGGTATTTTACCATATACAAACGCTAATGGTAAAGTATATAATATGAGTTATGCTTCATCTGGTTATGACGCTTTCTTAGATGCAATGGAAGATTTCTTTGCACCTGAAAGTGGAAACAGTGGAAACAAACTTGTGTTAGCTTCAAGAAAAGTTATCACTTACTTAAATAAATTAGGTGGTGGTTCGTTTATGAATAACACTGTAGGTTCATCTCAATATAGATTAGACGTAGATAATGTTCCTGGTCAATTTGGCCACACAGTAACAAAAGTAAATACTATATTTGGTAATTTACACTTTGTTGCTGAACCTCTATTAAGAGGACCATGGGAAGATTACTGTGTTGCAGTCGATTTAAAGAATGTAGCTTATAGACCACTTGTGGGTAATGGTGTGAGTCGAGACACTTTCATAGAAACTAATGTTCAAGGCAACGGTATTGATGGTCGACAAGACCAAGTTATTACTGAAGCTGGTCTTGAGATTAGTTTACCTGAAACTCACGCAATTCTTAAGTTTTCTTAAGTAGGAGGTAGATTATGGCTTGGAAGAAATTACAAGATGGTGTTACTCCTGGGTGGTATTCAGACTTAACTCACACTGCAGGCGGAACAGTAAATGTTGATAGCGCAGCTATTGACTTTTTGCCTTCAGGCACTACATTTACAGTAATGTACAATACTGAAGCAGTTACGACTAATAGTCAAACAGCTGATGTAGATATATTAGTAGCAAGTGCTACTGATGGTACTTATACTGTAGCTAAAGCTGATTTAATCCCTAATGGTGCTCAAAGTGTTATGACTGCAGCAGCTTATGTTCCAGGAACTACAGGAGCAGGTTCGAATGTTTATAAAGTTCGAATTGACCCTGATGGTGACCTAGATGGAGCTGTCGTAAGAGTAGCAATTGTACCTACAATAGATGGAATGAGCAAAACTGACGCAAGTGGTATGCCTCAATCAGATATTGGTGGTGTAGGAGCTGACCCATCTTAATGGGTAAGTAACTAATAAATTATAAGGGGTCTTCGGGCCCCTTATAAGGAGGAAATATGGCAGGAAAAATGGTATATAGTAATAGTATAGGAAATAAGCATAATTCTAAGGTCAAACCAGACAATAGAAGAAAACATAATAGTAAGGCTAAAAAGAAAAAATGATAGCACCAATTGATAAGATAAAGAATTTAACAACAGAAGATGTTATAAGTTTATTTGGAGAAGATATACTCAATTCTTGTTTTGAAGAAGCGTTTAAATTCACAAATAACTTAATAACAGATAACTCTTGTTATGAAGCTCTTGTTTCATCTGATTTAGAAACTGCTAGCTATAGAACAACATCTAGCTCTGGTGGAGGTACTACTGCATTGGGCTGGAATGATGATAATTATCTAAAGAATAGAAGAATACTTTTTGCTAATAGAGAAATAAAGGATAGTTCACCATCTGTTTATTTAGAATGTGCTAAATTAGATTCAAATATATCTACAACTAGCGCTTCTATTAGTACTAGTATTTACTATGAATATGACCCGTATACACCTAAATACTATATAACTAACGCTGGCAAACTCCAGATTATACCACTAGATACTGGTAGTGCTCTACCAACAGCAGAAATCTATTATATGACCTATCCTAGATTTGGAGAACAAATTATATATAGTGAAACACATAAATTAGGTTCTACTAATTTTTCTGATATACAAAAGGAGGCTGAACATACTCTATTTTATGGGATACCTATACAAGCAAGAGAACTAGTATATATACAAATGGCATTAAATTTAATCCAATATTATATGTCTGATTTTGTTCATGAAGAAGAGGATACTGAACTTAGTAATTTATTAGCTAGTCAAGTCGTTTCTTTAGATAAGGATAGAAAAGAACTTTTACAATTTGTTGTAACTAAATTTGGTGTTGGAAATATGGGGGATGTAAAATGACAAAATTACAAATAAAAGAGCTTTTAAAACAACACCATCCACATTTATCTTCAAAGTTATCTGATTTATATTTAGAGTTATCTGCTGATAAAATAGCTCAAGATTCAGGTATAATAAATAGAACATTTTTATTAAGTTCTACAGCAGGAAAAAGATGGTATCCTTTAGACCCAATTATAACAAAGGTGGAAAAGGTTTATTTTAGAGACGTAAGGATTCCTAGATTAATAGGGGAACCTCTTATAGACGATGACGAAATTTATACACCTTCAATAGGAGGTGAATCACCTAACCCTTTAAGTACTCCTTCTACTAATTTAAATAATAAAAGATTTTGGATGTTGAGTGATTATGACTTCGATATTACTGATTATGCTGAAGATTTAATAACAAGTAGTGACGGTAGACAATTAAGACTTGGTATAGTAGAGAGAGTTGTTAATGCTGTAACAAGAGATGGAAAATCAACTAATTACCAATCTTGTTCAATAACAGAAGCAAACTCTATTAGAATATATGCACATTCAACTGCTAATAAATTTGCGTCTACTGACGATGCGACTACACAAACAGTTGGACCATTAAGAGATATTCCGATACAATTCCATGATATTCTTTTAAGTGGAGCTATAGCTAGAGGCTATAAAGACCCTACTAATTTTAAATCAGATTTATATCAATTTTTTAATAATGAATTTGAAATAGGAATAAAAAAAATGAAAAAATTTACAAGGACAAAAACAGGAACTGGCTTTATAAAGCCGCAAGCATTTTAAATAGGAGATAAAATGGACTTAAAAGAAATGATAGCTGATTATGTATTTAACGATGAAATGAAAGAAAAAATCATAAAAAAGTTAAATGATAATATCGATATACCTTTAATTTCTGAAAAGACAGAAGGTAAAATATTAACAGCAATATACGACTCTGTTGAAGAAGTTGTTAAAGAAGCTATCTTGAAATAATGATAGAAAAGTTATTTGTTTTACTTAACGATATAACTAATAAAGAGACTGGAGATATGGTTGAAAGAATTGGTATTCAAAGCAATCAAGAATATAAAACAAAGCCTAAAAAGTGCCCTTCTTGCCATAAAAAGGCTATTGCAGGGCTGGAGATAATAGGGACTTACGATAGTTCTTTATTATGGCAGTGTATTAAATGCGGTGATAGATTTTTAAAATTAGGTAGGACAGAAACCTTAGAACTTTTGGAAAGCGCGACTTCCGCTTGGACTAATCCCAATGATTGGGGTGAAATTGATAAAATGTTAAACTAAGGAGACTTATGTCAAAAGACAAAGGAGTTTTAAAGCGTGCGATTGTCACACCAGACAAACATGCGCCTTTACAAGATAAAGCAGCAATAAATGTTGTAAAGAAAGCAATAGAAATAATTAAACCTGATATTTATATAGATTTGGGTGATTTAGGTGAATGGGGAAGTGTATCTCATTGGCAGTGGAAAGCTAAGAAAAAACCACCATTAGAGTACATTATACCCAGAATTGACAAGGATGTAGCAGGTGTCAATGAGCTTCTTGACAGTATAGATGAATCTTTAGATAAAGCAAATTGCAAAGAGAAGCATTTATGTGGAGGTAATCACGATGAGTGGTGTAATATGTTTGTTAATGAACATCCATATCTTCCTCAATATAAATTTCATGAAGCAACTAGGTTAAAAGATAGAGGATATAAATATTATCCTTCAGATTTTGAACCTAAAAAATGGTTGAAGATTGGTAAATTATATTATTACCATGGACACCATAAATCAGGTATGCATCACGCTAAAGCACATTTAATGTTAGGTGCTAATGTAATGTATGGGCACCATCATGGACTACAGCAAGCTTCTGTAACTCATATAGACGGACCTAAGTCTGCTTGGAGTTTGGGGTGTTTAAAAGATATGAGTCCTGATAAAAATAAATGGCTTGGTGGTAAGGCTATAAATTGGGCACATGCTTTTGCAGTAGTTGATTACTTTAGAGGAGGTTTATTTACTGTACATATAGTACAAATAATTAATGGCAAAACCTCGTTATGGGGGGAGTTAATAGATGGGAATAAATAGTGGATATATTAGTGATTATGGAACAATTTGGAATACCAGTAGCAGTAGCGATGGCGTTCGGGTTCTTTATTTGGAAGCAAAACCGATTCATTCAATCTACTCTTATGACAGAACTAGACCAAGACTTCAAGAGGTTGGAAGGTATTATTATTAAACTTATTGACCAGCAGAAGTTAGTTCAAATGGAGCAAAAAAAACTAAATGGAATATTTAAAGCACAAGTTGAAATAATGGCTAGACTAAGTGGAAATGGTTTAAAAGATAAATTTTTAAGAATAATGGAACAAGGAGGAATGAAGGATGATTGATACAACTATAAATATAGCTTCAGTATTAACTATGGTAACAGTAGCGGGTACATTATTCTTTACTACAGGAACTTATGCTAGTAAAATAGACAATGTAAAAACCGAACAACAAAAAGTAACTAAAAGAGTTAAGGTAAATGAAAAAGATATAATCGATTTAAAAATAACTACTGCTAAAATAGAAACTAAAATAGATGAGCGATTTGATAAAATCGAAGAAATATTAATGGATAAATAATGGTATTAACTAAGATGGTAATAAATTCTGTCGCTAATAAACTAGCAAAACATTTTAAGCTGGACAAAGTAATGTCTTATGTATTTGATAAAAATGAATTAGATAATAAAGTAGGGCAATTAGAAAAAGATATAGAGCTGTTAAAACGAATAGCTCATAAACCAAAAGATTTTAAGTGTAATTATAAAGAAAATAAAAAAAGGAGATAAGATATGGCTAGGTCGTATGGAACAGCCACATTAACATTAACTGTAACAGAAGCTATTACTTTAAATAGTAAGGATGAGGGACAATCTCATGTACACACTATTTCTAATGTATCGGATATTTATAGAAGAACTTTAACAGCGAGTACTTCTTTAGATACTAATATAGTTAGTTTTGGTTCACTATTTGGTGTAGGACAATTTGTTGTTGGAGATATAAAATATTTAAGGCTATCAAATCTTGATGATACTAATCATGTAGTATTCACATTTACGAATGAAAATTCAGATGAGTTTGCATTAAAAGTAGATAAAGGACAATCATTTATACTTTGTCCTGATTTAGCTGGAGGACTAACAGATGTATTTGATGCTAATTATAAAGCAGTAACATTTACAGATGCTACATGTGATACATCAAGTGGAGCTTACACAGTAACATGTGATGCGAGTGCTCAAATTAAAGTTGGACAAGCTATTAGTGGAACAGGTGTTGATACAGGAGCGACAGTCGCTACTGTAAATACTCCTGGCGCAGTAACATCTTTCACTATGAGTGCAGTAGGAACTGGTAATCATACTAATACTACTATAACATTTCAACCAATTTTAAGTGATTTAACAACAATTACAGCTAAGGCAGATACAGGAAGTGTTGATATAGAAATATATATGGCAATGACTTAAAATGTCTATTCAAGTAAAGGAAGTACATAAGTTCGATAAAGGGCTTCATGGAAGTATATCTGAAACAGATATATCTTCTGAATCTGCATCTTTATCCTTAAATATTGACCCTAATTCTGAATATGGTACATTAAGGGGTATATATGGAGATAAAATATTAGGAACTAGCGGATGGGAGCCTCCTAGACGTCCAACATGGAGTATTGTTTTCTTTAGTAGTATTACTGACAAAATTCTTAAACTTTATTTTGAGAAAAGATGTTTTATGATAAATGCTTATGATAAACAGTACTTGCTAGTATTTTGTTTTGATAATGAAAAAGTAGAATTTAGACTTGGTGGAAGAGCGGACGATAATACCCTTGGCAATATAGGGATTAATGCTGACCAATTTTATGATAGCATAGAGTATAATACAGCCAACAATCCTGAAAGAACTTTTAATGTTATACCAATATTACTCCAAAGTTCTCTAGAAGATGATGGTATTTATATATATCCTGGGAAAATAGCAGATGTGTTAAAATCAACTTTAGAGTCGTATGCAACCCCATCTACGACCTTACAAGCGGTATCTGGATTTGACTCCTACTTTCATTGCGTTAGACCTGGTATCTCGAATGAAGATGACTTATTGAAAGATGGGTCTCTAACTATCTACAGCAACTTTTATGGCGACATAAACACTCCCTATCTTCCAACCGATTTATTTCCAAATGGAGGAACTATAAGCGGTACACTAGATACAAATACAGGAGTTCTTCGTTTACCAGACCATAGTGTCTATGAAAATCCTACCAAATTCATCAGAGGTAATGGATTTTCTCCTATTCAAACATTTGATGGAATAGATGGAGATGAGGGGACTTTTTTTGACTTTATAAAAATAAAAGCATTTAATTCAAAAGGTTCTTTAAATATATTAGGTATATCAAAAACACACCAAGTTCAACTTATAGAAAATATAGGTTCAAACGTTAACTCTTCTCCAATAATCTTAGGTCAAGCAACTGTTGGCGGGGGAGATTCAGTATCTATTGAACAAAGAAATAAAAATTTATATATAGGAACTGGTAACTCCGAAGGTTCTTCAAGTTTATGGGTTGGTTATATTAACAGAAATCAATTAGGTGAAAATATAGATGGTTATCAATTAGAAAAATCTTCTTTAGACCCTATATCACCTAGTGTAAGTTCATTTGATTATGATAACATTGTTATTCCTACATTACATCATGGATTAAACAGTTCTAATGGCGGTATTGCGGGAGCAGCTAGTCTTTATTCTGATTCTGCTGCTGATGATTTAGACATGTATGGGGACCAAATAGGTATAAATAGTTATAAAAGAAGTGTAAATGGTTGGGTTCGACAATGCGTAAAAAATGCTGGAATCGCTGATGATGATTGCGATGACTATAGTGATGCTTGCTTTGCATTGGGGATGGTTTTTAGGGTTAATTTAGGTAAAGCATTAGTTTGTGGAGATTTTGCAACCGCTCATGATGGATTATCTGCTTATAATTATTTAAGAGAATTGAAACAATTAGCAAAAGGGGATTTTACCCCCCTTGGAAGTTATTCAAGTTCTGATGAAACTAGTTCTTGGCAAGGTGGTTCAGGAGAAGTTTTACATGATGGTGATTTATTTCAGTTAGTATATATACCTGACGCAGGAAGTTTAGATACTACTGAAGATAACACTCCTAATATGTTTAGGTTAGCTTATGTAGGTAGCTTATTTGGAAGAGAGGCCGCTGATGTAAATCATCCATCCTTTGGTAACTCTACTAAAGCCTTTTGTGGTATACCAGCTTATGGGTACAGCCATATAAATGATGGAGAAATTCTTTCTAGAATAAGTCTAACTTCTAAACCTGATATAGATTTAGAAACCACTAGCCCCAAAATTTCTTTAATAGCCACTAAATCTGATGGAATATTTGTATCTAATCCTACCCAAAGAATAAATTCTTTAAATTTACAACAAGAATTAGGTATATCAGATTTTAATATAAGTACTATATCTGAATGCAAAAGTGTTGATGGTGCTGGGGGTTTTGGTGGGGACATCACAAATAAAAATTATTTTACAGGTCATGGAAAATTATGGGTTGCAAATAAAAACGAACACAATGTTATTTATTTAATAGATGTTTCAAATTGGGATGGTTATAATGTAAATAAACCTAAAGTTTCGTATCAAAAAATTCACTTAAATTTTTCAAGAATACACAAACATCTACTATCTGATAATGATACTAATTATGGAAATGGTTTAATAAGATTATGGGAACCTGATGGTTCTTACGAAACAGAAAAAGCTTATTTTACAGACTATTCTTGGGAACCAGAACCAACAGGGCAGTATATATCTTCTATTTGTGAAACATATTCACATTTACCACATTTAGGAGATGGAGCAGGTGGTGGAGCTGTTAATGGAGATGGAAAATGGAGAGTGTGGGTTGAATATACAAAAGGTACTGACGTACCTCATTCGAGATATGATTTGTTTTTATTTAACTTTAGACCTCAGGCTTGGATTGGTGAAGATACTGATATCGGAAACGATTTAAATGCATCAAATACAACAGTGCATATGTTTGATAAAACCCCTCCATATCAAGAATGCCAAAAAACTAGTATAAGTTCTAATCTTGGTGGTCATGTAGCTAGTGATAATTCAACAAATGCCTTATATTACCCTTTTGACAAATTTGCTATAAAACATGATAGTGGGTTAAACCATGCTAATTGTTCGCATAGTAGACGGTTGATGAAAAAAGATTTTGGTTCCCATTATATAATAAAAAATAGAAAAGATGATTCTAGTGGAAATGGAAGTCAGAAATTAGTTCACAATCAAGTGGTAAATTCAGGTATAAATAATACCCTTTATGATAATATTCAATTTAGAAATCCTTCAGGAGAAATTCATAATTTAAGACCAGCAGAAACAGCTTGGTTTGCAGACCCTATGGACCCACAATATGATGACAGTGGTGACGATGCTGGAAGGAAAATTATTCCTATAAACCCTATTCACCTTGGGACTAACTTAGGTTGGGTTTTGGGAAGTCCAAGAAATTATCTACCAGTAAGGCATACTTTAAAGCCTTATTATAAAAAATGGTACTTTACTGGAGATAGCTCATCGGATGTTTCTAATATACCTCATGTAGAAGAGGACAACTATAAGGAATCTGGTAAGAAAACATTAACAGCTCACGTAGTATCTTCTTTTGGTAAAATGTCTGGACATTTTGTAAAATATGGTGGAACTTTAACAGGTGGGGCTGAAAAATATAATAATAATAATTACGGGCCCCCACAATGGTTTGCAACGTCTAGTGGCACTTTAGAACATTATGATAATCAATATGTAATGTTTAGTTTACATGACTCACCTGTAGCTATTGAAACGTACAATTCAACAGCATACGAAGTTCAAGGAAAACCTAATACATCGCCAGAAACTGAAACAGTTGTATTAGAGTTTGAAGCAACACCAGATTTAACTAGAAAATACCACAAAGATACTGAAGCTGGCTTTATGGGAAGTAGGGATGATAACCAAACAGCTGGAACTAATGATACTATAAACCATAGTTCGATTTCAGCCACAATGGGCTATGGTATGTATAATCAATATAGGTATCACCATGCAGATAATGGTACTAATAGTGTAGATACTAATACAACTACAACAGGTGAAATAGAAAGTTATCTTAATGGAAACACTTATGGCTATGGAGGTCAATACCATGGTCAGGATGGATTTGGTCATTATATAAATATAACTCAAACTTGGGCTTGTAATCAAGATTATACCCCAAATAACCTTAACCGCAACAGTTATATTAGCATATTGAGTAATAGTGTAGACGTTCTTGACCCAGATAATACTCTAGGTAAAAACGCTAGAAGTCATGGATGGGGAGATGGTGCTTTATTTAAGGGGAACAATGTAAGAAAGGCAACTAATACAACGTTAGACGGAAGATGGTGGTCTGGAGACCACTATGAAGGAAGTACAGAAGACAATGAGACTCATTCTAGACATGGTACAGGATATTTTACATATGGCCCAAATAGCTTTGAGTTAGGGCATAATCTTTGGAATGAATTTTATGACGTAGATGCTACTGATATAGATTATGCAGACAACGACTTTAAACTACAAAATGATACTTGGTCCAATAGAAGGATAGTTCATTGTTGGTCAACTACCTGTTTAACAGACTCTATTCATAATTATAATTTTGGTGATACTAGGCAAAATGATAACGGTGAAATCAAATGGGACCATAGAGAGTGGGGATTATGGAAAACTCCAAGATGCTCTTTTAGAAAGTTAATTGTACCTTCATATTTTGGAGCTGACGCGAAAATAGACAATGTTGATATAATTACTTGGTCAGACAGAAATACTATTAAACCTAATAAGAATACTCATTTGACGAATGACCAAGTTAAAATAAAGTCAGGATATCTTGTGTCCTTTAATCTTCCTAATTCAAATATTAATGATTTAGATAATATAGCTACTGGTATGGCAGTTTATGAAACTAAAAATAGTACATTCCACTCCTTTAGACACGAAGAAGTAGAAGACAGACCTTTTGATGATACATCGCCTATTCATGCCCATTCAAGAGCTGCAATAGACTTTCTTAGGTCTCTTTATTTTACTTCTACTGTTAATAACGCTAGCGAAGACACTATAACTTCAAATCAAAATATTTATTCCAATACTAGATTACTAACGAAAAATATATGCCCTGGTTTAGCTGATGACACTACAAGTAATTGGACAACTGGGGCTACAAGGAGAGGCCAATCTACCTCCGCACTTTTTTTTCCAATTAATGATGTATACTCTCCAATATCAATATCACAGGATGGTTCAGAGTCAAAACAAAGTTTAGGTATTTGGTATAGAGCTCAATGGGAGGAATCAGATATAGGCGGGAATTTAAATGCAATGACTACCAGAGAATATCCTTATTATATTTTTGATAGACTTTGGAATTATTGGGCCCAATATGGAACTAGTAATTTCGATAGAGGAAATAACGATTCTCAATTATTTATCACAGAAGGGTGGGGAAGTACTGCTGGTATTTCCACGAATTTTGAAACCACTCACCCGGATGATACTTATCCTTTTGGCTATGAAGGAGGACAGCTTAATAATTCTCTGATAACAGCTTCTGGTGCACACATTAAAAAGAGTAACCCTCCTTTACTATCTTTAGAAGACTTTATTGAAACTCAAGACAATCCCGAATTTCCAGCTGGAGATATACTTTATAAATTTAGCTTTACTTATGATGGCTTTCAAGAAAGCCCTCTAAGTTTTAATGCATTTCCTCTTCCTCTCCCAGCTCCTTCTAAATTATTGAGATTAAAATTAACTGTACCTTCATCTTCTGCTTTAGGTATAAATTCAAGAGTTACACATTTAAATATCTATAGAAAAAATAATATAAAGGAATTATATAGACTCGTAAAAACTGTTAATTTAAATTCAAATAAGGAGGCATGGCAAGACGAATATAACAACTATGGCACTCATAAAATATTAAATTTTAATGATGAGGGGAGAGCTTCTTCGTATGAAGGTATAAATGGAGTTGCAGAATCACTAACTAACTTTACCCCTAATTATAGGGTATCTTGTCAATTAAACGACTTTTTATTTGTTGGAGGAGTTTATCATCCTGACATAGAAGAAGGTGAGCACTTAATCTTAAGGTCAAAACAGGGCAGGTTCTCTGTATTTGATTGGTCAAATGATTTTCTTGATATTCCTACCAAACCTGTAGCTATAGCCTCTTTTGCAAATAGAGTATGGGTATTTGATAATAACAGTATATACAAGATAAATCCCACTGGTTTATATATTGAAGAAAGAACTGAAGGAATAGGTATATTAAATTCAGAATCATTTATTGTTACTGATATGGGTATGTTTTGGAGTGATAGGAATAATATATACAAACATGACGGTCAAAAAATTAATCAAATAGGTACTGCTATATTAAAAAATCATGCTAATCCAGAATGGCAATTAGGTTACTTAGATGCTGTAAATAAATCTGAAAAACTAGGCTATACACCAAAGATTGGATATGACCCTATAAATCAGTGTATATATATATCAGTTCAAGGGTTTAGTAAAACCTTATTAAGTTATAAAAGATATGATGGTAGAATATATTCTTATGATATAAAACAAGATAGATGGGATTATTATGATTCTCCAGCTATAAAAACAATGACTACAGATAATAATGGTGATGTTTTAATGAGTGATGGGTTTCAAATATATAACTATAGAAGAGATAAAAAGTCTCCTAAAGACTTTTCTTGGGATAGTAAATCATTTCAATTAGGTAGTGCTAATTACAAAAAATCATTAAAGGCTTTGAAGTTTAGTGGAGATGTGTGTTTATGGAGATTTAATAATGGAGGTGATTTAGTAAATGATGTAACTCTTGATGATTCATCAACTGATGAACCTGATTATCAAGTATTAGATAACACTCATTTGTTAGAAATTTCTGAAGCATCAGAAGATGACGACTTAAAGGTTTATGTAGATGGTATTCTACAGACAATGAGAATAAAAAGTAAACATCCTGTAATAGGAAATCCTATAGGAAATGATTCAACAGGAGAAATATATAAATTAAGTACATATTTACCTGAATTTTCAACAAAAGGGGAAGGTATGACATATGAGGATTCTTTTTCATTAGACCCAAATGCTTGTCCTGAATTTTTAACATGGCCTAATAGCCAATTTAAAAGACGAACTTATGAAGGTGAACTTAGTGATTTACTTCATTTACATAGGGGTATGTATATATACTTTAAGGGAATTGATAGAAATGGAGTTACTCAGGAAGAAATTGTTAGGATTAGGGATATTAAATTTAATTGGTTCAATAATGATACTGGTATTAATGACCTTAATACAGGAGTTGGTGCTATTGAGGTAAGAACTTTTAGGGGGCAATTAGGTACAAGAGCCTATAATTGGGGTAATGAAGATTTAATACTATCTACTAGTATAGACCCTATGAGACCAGCATCTCCTACATTCTTATTCCCAAGAGGAAAAAAGGGGAGTATAGTAAAAATATCACTACAAAATCAAAAATCATTTATCGATTCTTTTGCATTGTCATATAGAGTAAAAAGATTTAAATAATGGGAAATTTAAAAACATATAAAAAACTTATAAAACCTAGTCAAGAACAACTTGTTGATACCATTAATGAAATAATGGAAAGTGTAAATACAGTTAGTGCATCTGCAGAATCTGAAAATTATAAGGGTAAACCTGGTGATATAAAAATAAATAAGGTAAGTAAGGATAAGTATGACTTTTATGTTAGAGGAGAAGATGGTTGGCATAGAGACACAAACTCTTCTTATGGCCCAGTTAATAATAGTACACTTTTAGAAGGGGTTCCTGTTGTTATGATACAAAATGATGGGACTATCGATAATTCATACAAAGGAGCTTCTAGAATATTACTTGATTTAGATGAAAACGTTGGATATACAGGATTAGCTAGTCCTAAAATACAAATAACAGGTCATGGAACTTTATCTACTACTGGTAATACTATTATAGATTCTTCGGAGGATATTGAATTAAATGCTGATGGCGGTGATATTAATTTTAAAGATGGAGCATTAAGGCTTGGTAATATAAATTCTTCTGGTTTGTCTATTGATAATATAAATTCAAATACAGGTACATCTATTAGTATTACTCTGGGTACTGATGCGGGAGATGATTTTATTGTCGACACAAACACCTTGGTAGCAGAGGGTGATAATAATAGGGTAGGTATAGGTATTGTAGCTCCAACTACTACACTTGATGTAGAAGGTACTGTATCATATAAACATACTGCATTTACTACAGCAGGACCTACAGACGATTTAGATGTGTCAGACACAACAATAATAGAATGTAATACAGTATCGAATAGCATAACAATAGGTGGTTTTACAGGTGGTGTTCAAGGGCAAGTAATACACATAGTAAAAACATCTTCAAGTAATAATCTTTCATTAGAACACGCTGAAGGTACGGGAAATCAAGACATATATTTAACAACAGGTGATAATGAGAGAATTGTAGGGTATGGTGGTTGGACATTATATTGTAATGGAAGTAATTGGTTTTCACTAAGTAATCCAACAGGAGAAGTGGATGCAGTATAAAATAGTTTGGAAATTAACACAAAGTTTTGTATATTAAAATGATGAATTATATTCAAAAGGGAGTATTATGAGTTTATGGCCAACTTTAATAGGTGGAGGAATATCTCTACTTAGTAGTATTTTTGCTAAAAAACCTAAATTAGATATAGTTACTAATAAGGATTTAGCTGGAGAATATAGTGATTTTAGAGCAAATCTAGATAGACAAAATAATTTGTCTGAGCAGCTTATAGACCCTAATTCTGCTTTTAATATAGGAAGAGGAAGGCAGCTAGAGAAAAGCGCTTATAATCAACAAGCATTTGGCAATATATTAAATCAAAGAAATTTTGCACAAGGTGGAATGGGGGGATTTAGTGGTATTCAATCTCAACAACAGCAAGCTGGTATGGATAAAACTCAACAACAAAATCAAGACAGAATACAAGAAATGATTGCTAATAACTTTAATCTTGGTTTTAAAGGTATACAAGGTGTGGGCAAAGGTTATCAGCAATATGGTGATATAATGGGACAAAACTTACTAAACCAAACCGCATGGAATAATCAAATGGAAACAGCTGGTGTTCAAGCCCAAAATCAAGGTTTATATGGACTTGGTCAAGGATTGATGCACTATGGATTACAAAACCCAACTGGATAGGAATTTATTGTGGCTTTAGATTACTCAATGACAAAAGATGCACTTAACTCAGCAGTTTTAAATGAACTGACAAGAGCTCAAATGGTAGGTGAAAGTGCTGGTGCTTTAGGCTTTTTAGGTGCAGATGCCTTTACGAGGAGTGGTGGAATACTTGATATGTTAAGAGGTCGTTCTAATCCTTTCACTCAAGAAAGTATTGGAGATGTAGGTCCAGGTGGATATCCAAGCTCACAAAATTCTTCCATTGATTATGGTGGAAGTTCTGAAGAAACTCCAGGTGGCGTAAAAGGACTCTTAAATTCTTTATACAGCACTCAACCAACAACAAGAACCTCAATAAAAGACGAAGCAACAATTACTACTCCAGGCCAAAAATACAATCAAATGTCTCAAGATAATATGCCTCAAGTAGTACCTGGTATGGACATGATGTATGGAGACCCAGTAACTGGTTTAAATACAGGAGCTATGCCTGATATAATGCCTCAAAAAATTACTTCTGAAATACCTTCAGATGAAGATGGTATGGGAGGTTCTATTGGCTCAGTAAACCCTGATGGAAGTTACGAATTTGTATTTAGAGATGGAACTATACAAACTTTTCAACAAGGTGAAAAACCAATAAAAGCTGGAGGTCCTATTGCTGCATCTTTAAGTAATAACCAAGGTGCAAACTCTGTTTCAACAGGCCCCAACACTTCAGCTTCTGAAGTTAATCAACCAACAAATAACCCTTTAATAGATTTATTAAATAGAGGTAAAAAAGGGATACAAAATGTTAATCAATTTAGACAAAGATTAGGTGGAAATCTTTTTGGTGATAATTTATCTCCGTTTGACCCTTATTATAAAGACAACTACTATGACCTTGAATTTGATGAAAATGAAAAACTAATAGGTGATATGGATATGAATAGTCCTCTATATAATAAATACGCAGGAAAAACTAAAGAAACCTTAAATAGTATGTATCCTACTTATGGTTGGACAACAGAAGCAAGAGGGTTTTAATAATGGCAGTTGATTACGCACAATTACAAGGATATGTTGATAAACGAAAAGCTTTAAGACAAGAAAAGTTTGATGCTAGCTTCTGGGAATCCAAAATAAGGGGCATAATGGCTAATTCTGGGGAGTTTAATGTAAAAGACAAGACTTTGTCTATACCACAAGATACATTGGCTAATCCGACCGATATGTGGAATCAATATATAAAGGCTACTCAATCTAGAGGATTAAAGCCTAATTATGGTCAATTTATTGAACAGTATAATAATCTAAGTAAAGTAAAATATTCAAATCTAATGAATACTCTGTCAAGTGCAGAGGCTTCTGGTATGAGTCCAAAAGATATTAGAAAGGCTATTAAGAACAACCCTGAATTAACACGTCTTGTAAATGAGGCTATTAAACTAGCTCCGAATGAAGATAAGGCTAAACTTGGGCTATATGTTAAACCAGGAAGTAAGTCATTTTTAGAAGCTCCAATGGAGAATTTATTAACTTTAGGTGTTGGTTTAGGTGGTGCTTATGCAGCTGGTAAAGCTGGTCCTATTATAGCTGAGAAATGGAATGAATTAAGAGGCTCAGAATCGTTAAAGTCAATGGCAGAAATAACTGATAAAAAGATTGACCCAAAAACTGCAAAAGCAATGTATAAAGATAGAACTAGTAGAGCAGCATATAAAAAATATGTAAAAGATTTTAAAGGTAAAGGCAAAAGAAAACCTTTATCAGAAAAGAAGTGGGCAAAAAGATTTAAAACTCCTAAAAATTGGAGCGCAGGAACTTTAGCAGAAGCAGAGAAATTATTAGGACCAGATAAACTAAAGAAATTAAATCTTATAAATCCTAAGCCTAGTGTAGGAAAAACATTATTAAGTGCAGCGCCTAAAGTTTTAAAAGGAGCATCTAAAAGATTTTTACCTGCAGCAGCTGCTATGGCACTTTTTGAGTACATGACAAAAGAGGAGTAATCCATGGCTATAAACCCTTATGGTTTATATCAATACGATGAAGCTCCTGAACAGCCTCAAGGTGATAAAGCTGCTACATCAGAATCCTTTCAACCAACAATATCAAAAGAGCAGTTAACTAGCTTAACTAAAGCCTATAAAAACTCACCCAATTTATTTGATGAAAAGTCAAAAGATAAGTTAAAAAAGCACGCTATTTACTATAACGTACCCTTCTATGAAGGTGACTTTAGTATTGGTGAAGCTTTAAAGCAGTTTGGAGGTGGTTTATTAGAAGGCTTTACCACACTCAGTGCTGTAGACCCACCTGATAATGAATACGAAGCAATAGCTAGAAATGTAGGACATCTACTTGGATTTGCTCCTAATATGCTAGCGAAACCATTAAAGTTACTTGGATTAAGTAGAGCTGCAAATGCTATAGGCGGTGTTCGTTCTATACCTCTTGGTATTGGTGAATGGGCGACTAAGAAAGCTGGAAAAGTTATTAGTCCAGTATTAAAGACAGCATTAGCTGGTAGAGCTGCTGCGTCTGGTACAGCGAGTAAGTTTTTACTGGGAGGCGCAACTAAGAGTGTTATAGAAGAAGGTTTTAAACTAGGTGTTGCTAGTGCTGTTAGTAACTGGAAGCAAGGTATTGATGGTATGATACATGCTGGTATAGGTGGTGCAAAATTTGGTGCAGCCTTCGGTGCTTTAGGTAATATTATTCCAGGTAAAGGAGCTGGTAACTACGCTATGAGAGCTATGGCAGGTTCTTTGTATCAAGGATTACCCGCTACAGAAAGAGGAGCGACTACTCCTGAACAAGTTTATGAATATTTACTTGGTGCATACTTTGGTGGTGGCGCTAGTGGTTGGAAACAAAAGGGCGCTCAAGAGTTCTTTGTTAGAAAAGAAAAACAAGCTCATGGGGCTGGTGAAAAAACAGCTGATGTGAAACTAAGAGTTAGTAATGACCCTGAAATGGTAAAGGGATGGAAAGAACTAGACCCTGAAATACAAAAAGAAGTTATTAAGGAAATGAATGACCCAAAAAGTATTCATTATGACCCTCCAGGAGATTCTGAAGCAAGAATTGCATTGCACGAATATGTTGCTCATAAAATGGGTATTGAGCCTGAAAAAACTACCTTATCTAAAAAGGGTTGGGAACAGTATGGCAAACTCTTAGATAAAGAAAATGTAGAACAAAAACAAATTG
>Ga0208011_1000357_pt1 | contig 18386 bp, 8 predicted proteins | sample 7_EtaG_FD_184080 | JGI IMG/M metagenome (GOLD analysis project Ga0208011, IMG submission 184080) | Marine viral communities from the Subarctic Pacific Ocean - 7_ETSP_OMZ_AT15161 metaG (SPAdes) (version 2) | ecosystem: Environmental > Aquatic > Marine > Oceanic | place: Pacific Ocean | collected...
AACCTTATCATTCAATTCTTTAATTGATTCAATAAGAAGAGGTACAAGTTTATCATAACGAACTGCAAGATGACCATCTTCTCTGGTTTCAACTACTCCAGGCAATCCAAGTTTTTCAATTTCTTGTGCAATAACACCTGTTTCTGAACCATAATCTTTCTTACCAGAGGTTTCATTCCAATCAAATGTATAACCACCAATAGAAAGAACCTTCTCTAAGGGATTATCAATTTTCTTAATATTATCCTTAAATCTTTCATCTGAACTATAGAATGCAATAATATCACCCTTAACCTGCAATTCTTTAGTGGTACCACTAACATAAAATTTTAAATCACTACTGTTGGTTGTTACACTCGAATCTGATTGATAAAGTATTCGACCTGCTGCTCCACCAGCAATATGATTTGCTCTCTCAGCTACTTGAACTGCTCCAACTAATCCACCATTTGCATTAATTGTGCCAGTAACCGTCAATGTACCTGAAATTGATTGGTTATTACTAACCGTTAGTGAGTGTAATGTTGATTCTAAATTATTAGCGTAAATTGACTTTGCATATATATTTTTTTCAACACCTAACCCACCATAAATTACAGCAGATCCAGTGGCTCTGCTTGAACTATCAATACTAACACCTGTTGATCCAACTTTGAAGAATGGAGTAGTTCTGGTAGTAGAACCATCCAATCCAGTAATAGATATTTTTTCTGTAGTTAAACTATCAACTATAGTTGTAGATTGATTAATAGTTACTCCATCTGGAGCAAGTGTAACTTGTGCATGATTAGAAGCATTCTCAACAATAAGTGATGAATTGGATAGTGTTATATCACCAGTAAAGGTTGCAGCTGCCGCAACGTTTACTGGTGATAGGAAATCAATTATACCAGTTCCATTTGCCTCAAATTGAAGATTTGTATTGTCAGTAGTAACAGAAAGTTTACTTCCATCTAATAACAAATCATCAATATATGCTGCTCCAAACACGCTAGATGAAATTCCCAATTGGGTACTAGCATTTACTGGCAATAAATGACCATCAAAAGTTGCATCTCCAGTAAATGTAGAAAGACCTGTTACGTAAAGATCTCTACCCACTTTTGCATCGTATTGAATATCAACAGTACCGCTAGATGGTTCCAGTCTTAAATCTTGACCATTACCAGATCCATCCACTCTCGATATAATTGTATTATTATCAATGATAATTTCATCAATGTATGCAGAATTAAAAGCAGAATCTGCATTACCAAGTCCACTACCTTCATTAGTAAGTGGGAGAATTGCATTTCTAAAATAAACTGATCCTCTGAATGTTGTAAATCCAGATTCATATGCAAAATCAGCATTTCTACTAATTTCAAGATCATTTACAATATCAACTTTACCCGAGGCAGCATCAAGTTTTAACTCATTATCTGTAGCATAGATTAAGTTATCATCATCATTTTGAGTATTAATACCCGCAGCAATACTAATATTGCCAAAGTGTCCTTGACTAAATGCTTTATCTGCTGCACCAAGTGAAGCACCTTTATCTTCACTGGGTAGAATTTGTGAATGAACAATAGCATCAGCATTAAAGTCTACTTGTTGATCAAATTGTGATGTTCCATCAACTTCAAGGTTATCTCGTACATGTACTAGTCCAGAAGTAGAATCTAATACTAAATTAGTATTAGATTCTTCTGTTGTAATTACATTCGAACCATCTCCATCATCTATTCCAGTATCAGTTGCTCCGATCGAAATTTTACCAATAAACGCAGATTTAAATGGTTTAACATCTGTTCCAAGAGTTCCTACGAGTGTTGTAGATGGCCAAATGCCATTACTAACGCTTGCTATTCCAGTAAGAATAGTTTGTTGATCTACATGTAAATTTTGTCGTACAATAAAATCTTTTTCAGAAATAACCTTTTTATCTGAATCCTTTGTAGAAAGATATAATGAACCAGATCTTGTAGATAAAGTTTGCTTTTCAACATCAGTGGTAAGTCCTACAGCAAGTATAAGATCACCAAAATATCCATAATCAAATCTTTGATCGAGAGTTCCAATACCACAACTAAGGTTTGAATGGGGAACAATACCATTTCTAACAGTTACAATACCAGTAATATCTGCTGTTCCATCTAGGAGGAATCTTTCATTGACATCTAATATATCATCAATTACAATTCTTCCACCAGCAGAGTCGAGATACAGGAAACCATCTCTAGAAACAATACTATTTCCAGCGGTATCACTATTTTCAACCACCGTTGTCCCAATTCCAATCTCACCAATCCATGCTTTTTCAAATGGTTTATCGGCACTTCCAATATAAGCACCATCTTCACTATCTGGTAAAATAGCAGTCTTAAACGTTACTATACCAGTAAATTGAGATTGACCATCAACATTGAGGGTTTGATTAACATCCAGATTATCATCAACAATAACAGTTCCATTATTAGAATCTAGCGTGAGATTACCAGTTCTGGTGTCTATTTCAGAAGACCCATTCCATCCAATTTGAATATCATCAATAAATGCTTCAGTAAATCTCTTATCAGTTGATCCAATACCACAAGCACCAACTCCAGAAGAAGTATTTGGGCGAATTGAATTTCTAACAGTTACAATACCAGTAAAATCTGAATCACCATCAACAAATAATCTAGATTCGACATGTACCTTATTTGTATCAGAATCTAAAATAAGATCTGAATTGTGACCACCATAAACTTGGTTTGTTTTTCCTACTCCAATTTCTACCGCATCAATATATGCCGCAGACCATCTCTTTTGGTCAGAACCTACTTGAGAATTTAATGCAGGATCATTTTTTCTTGGTAAGATATTTTGATCAAAAATTGCATGCTCAGTGAAAGTTGATCCTTTAACAACGGTAAGAGCTTTGTTAATAGTTAAATTGGAATCAACATAAACTTCATCACTTGCAGCATCTAAAATTAAATCACTCGCAGAAGTATCAATAGTGTTAACACTAGTGACACCTACTTGAACTGCACCAATATATGCATCTCTAAATGGATATAATGCGCTTCCTACACCTACACCAACATCACCATCTTCCCTATCATCAGCAGTGTTTGGTGCTGCTATTGCTGGTAATAAATCTGACCCAAAAGTAGAAACCCCAGTAAATCCAGAAGAACCCTTTACAAGTAAATTATCTTGAACATGGAGATCATCTGTTACTGAGACAATACCAGCAGTTGATGTAAGTAAAAGATCACCAGTCCATCCATTAATAGTTCTATCTTCTGGTTCAGTTCCTGCAGGAACACCTTCGGTAGCAATTCCAATGCCACCAATCCAAGCTTGTGACCATGCTTTTCCTTCAGTTCCAATGTAAGCACTTTCAACATTTTCTGGTACTAGTCCTTTATTAAAGGTAACATCTCCCTCAAAAATTGTTGTTCCCTCAACACTAAAGTTGCCACCAACATATAATTTCTTGAGTATTCCAACACCACCTCTAATTACAACAGCACCAGTATTCTTACTCGTCGATTCTTCTATATTATTAAATCTAACTGATCCAGAAGTAATTAATAGAGCATTTATCTTTACTTGTTCACTATTATAAATTACATTTTCGCTGAAGTTGACTGGTCCATCAAACTGTGACAAAATTTGTTTAGATTTGCCACCTTCAACAACAATACGCTCTCTAATAATTGCTTCGTCATAAAGAACGCTCAATCTTGATGGATCTTGACCAGTTACTGTTGCAACTGGTATATCGAAACTTTCTTCCTCACCAGATTGTGCATTAAGTTTGGTATTACCAATAAAGAAATCACCATCACTATTCATTCCAGTATAGAGAGCAGAACCACCAGATCTTTCCTGTGCCTGCGCTAGATAATCTTCCCTATCTGTAAGAGTTTTAACTTGAATTTGTGGTAAACCTGTGGAATAGTTACCAGGACCAAATCCAAGATATTCAAATGTATGACCAGATGCTCTAAGAATAGAAGGTCTTCTTAATTCAATAGGCATTACTTTAATCTTTTTAATCAAAGCACCTTCTTTATGAGTATTTTTGGTTGTACCAAAATATCCTCTAATTGCTGTAATTTTATTATTTCCAGATCCAGATAGAGAATCACTAGATATTCTTAATATTTCACTATCAACTATAATGTAACTACCCAAATTAAATCTAGTTACCGTTCCAATACCAGCATTAGCGGTTTCGATTGCAAATGTTGCAGTTCCAGATGCCTCAGTACCACTAATATCTTCTTTTAAAATTGCATAGTCCCCACCGTAAATATGATGCCCTCTAGATCCTAGATTTTCATTAGAAGCATTTGATAATGCATCATTTGCATTAAGACCATATTTCAGAATTCTATGAACATTACCAGATCCAATAGAATTTGTTGTGGTTGCTGTAAATGTATGAACACCAACCACTTCTTTTACAAAGAAATCTCCAGCATCATAAGAATTAGTAATCTCATCATTTACAATTTTAAATTTATTTCCAATGGACATCATATGTCCGTGTTCAAATATGAATGTTGTTATGCCAACGTTACTATCAAACTGAATTTCTTTTGTAATTGTCGATGGTCCAACTTGTGTTGCATATTGTCCAGTGACAATAATTGGATCCCCAGAAGTTCTAGCTACAGCAACAGTTGTTGTATCAGTAACACTTGCAATTCTTAATAAATTATCAGAGGCTGTTCCTATACCACTAATTTCTAATATATCATTTTCAGATTTGGAAATACATGAATCTGTAACAGTTATTCTTACTGGGCTAAATCCTTCTACAGAAAGAATTTGGTTGTTTATATATCCACATCCATGATCTGAAATTATGAGTTCTGAAATATCATTTGTTGCTGGATTAACTGTAACGGTTGCTGTAGCACCATTCCAAGTAGTATCTTGGTTTAGTAAACGTACATTATATGTGGTCCCTTCCTGGAAATTATGTCCAATATTGTCATTGATTATAGAATAGGCATTAATTCCATTAAATCCATGCTCCCTATCAAAAGTTATTTCAGTAGTTCCTGCAGTAGTATCAAATGCTCCCACACTATTAATTGTTAACCCACCACCAAGATCTTTAATTAAAGTGTCTAACGATTCTCTTGTAATACTCTTTTTGAGGTCATTAGTTACAACATCACCAAGTGGAGAATTCTTTGCGAAAGAGAATGCTGCTGATGGATTTTCATCAATATTATCTCTATCTTGTTGTGGATATAAATCTACAACATTTTGACTATACTTATAGTCTGTAAAATGATTTGGAACAGCTCTATCTGCTTTTAAAACATATGCATGATAAACACCATCTTGAGTATTGAAACCATATGGTGTAATTTTTTCAACTCTATAAACATAAAGATTTGATTGTAAATCATTTCTTTCAATATATGGTAACCTATTATCACGTACTATTGGTTCAGTACCTACATTAACTGTAATAGTTGTATCAGTTGTATCAGTAATTACTAATACTTGTCCAGATGCAGGGTCTGTATTACTACGAGGATAAGCATGGGTTGATCTATTGTTATCAGCATCACAAGTAAACATTACACCACCATCAGCAATCTGAATTGTATTATTATCAGTTAAATTATGAGTTCCAATACCTAATGTTAGATCACCTGATGTTGGATCATATAATGTTCCTGGTTGAGCAGTAAAAGAATCACCCGAATCTGCTGTAATAGCATCAATAACACCAGGACTTACCCAGGTATGAGCACTAGTAGCAACAAATATACCAACATTGTGCTCTATATTATTAATATCTGTAGTTGAGTAACTAAATTGTTTGTGATTTACAATATTAGTAATAATAAAGTCACCATTATATCCTTTATTATCTAATCCTGCAGTATTTTCTGTTGATTTTACTTTCTTAATGAATACTCTATCACCAATTTTTAATGAATGTGGAACTTCAGTTGTGACAGTTACAACATCTGTTTCTTCAGTTATATCTGCAATGTAACGATAATTCCTCTTATAATCAAAGTTATTCAGACCAATATTTGATACTGTAAATTCTGAATTTTCGAAAGCTGCAGTTTTACTTGTTTCTTGAATTATAAATCCTTCTCCAGGATCTTTAGCATTTGGAGCTTCTTTTGGAACTACTATTCTAACTTTATAGAGACGTTCATCCAAACTTCTTGGATCTGGAATTCTCTCTATAAATGTAGAATTTGTTCTTGGTTCATTATCAAATGCTTCTTGTCCACCAGTAACAACATTAGTATAGATTGTATTTGCTATATCTAAGTGAACAAACCAGTTTGAATTATTTTCATCAAATTGAATTGGATGACCGAGATCTCCACTATCCTTATCAATAACTCTACTCAGTACTCTTAAATTTGATCCACCATTTACTTTAATCGCAACACCATTAACTGCATTGGTTAATGATGTTGCAACTCTTAACTGTGTAGTTTGCAGACCATATCCTCTAATAGCAAAATATACCACACCTTGCTGAATATTATCTGGAAGATCACCACTATCACTAACAAATATTATTTTTTCTCCAGTTTGGATTTCATGTATTGTTGATGTTAAAATGACTTCATAATTAGGTGCTTGTGCATACTGAGATATTTTATATTCTTTGGCGGAACTTGCTACTCCTTTAATCCCAATTTCTGTTGGAGTAACAATATTATCTGTCATGAGAATCTTACCAGTGGTAAGAGTTTGAGCAATTCCAGGTAATATTAGATTTAAGTTTTCATCTTTTCTTGCACCAATTTTTGCACCAGAAACTAATGATGGTGGTGCATTATCTAAAGTTGTAAATCCGAAAAGATAAAGATGACTTGAAATACCAACGTTCGTAGTCTTATCAATATCAATAGTCAACCAATCAGTTGGTTGTTCTACACGTTTGATTGATTTGGGTGTAATAATTGAAGTAATATATCCATAATTATCTTTACTGAATGATTCTCTTTTAAATCCTTCAGCACTTAATGCAATCTGTCCAAAGTTAGAGTTGGAGTTTGTAATTGATGCATCGCCACCAGACTCTGCGACAAAATGTTTATTGAGACCAATTGCGAAAACTGACACAATCTGAATGATTGAGTCGTTAGACATTCTTATGTGAGAAGTTTCCCAACCTCTTCTATAAATTGCATCTGCATCTAAATGATATACCCTAGACGGATCTGTTTGTGCTGATCTAGATGATAATTCAGCACCTTTTGAATTTTCATATCCATCTTCACCAGTTCTAGGTATACCTAAGTAAGTTTTACTGAATGGATCATACTTTACAAAGGCTCTATCATCCTTTTGGAGAGAAATTGCCGTAAACTGAGATACGACCATTGAGCGGAATCCAGATGCTTTTGATCCATCTGCATGTAGTCCATTCATACCCCAAACGGATCTTATAGAACAGTTGAAGATATATGGAGAAGAACCTTTTACAGTATCCGTATCAATTATAACTGAGGCATCTCCACCAGGATCTGCAGGTAAATCGTTTCTTATTGATTGTAATTGATATGTAAAAGTAGTTGTTGATGGTACTGTTTGTACTACTGTTGAGATATTATAATCAAAGACATTGACCCCTCTAAGTGTAATTGGAGTATCAACACTAAATCCATGAGGAACATTTGTCGTAACAGTAACTGTAGAATTTGGTGTTGCTCCATCTCCAGAGAAAATATTTGTTATTTGAACAGGATCAGTTGCAAAAGCACCTACAATTTCCCACTCACTTCTTACTTTAGAAAATCCTTCTGGTAATAATGGGAATTTTTGACTGGCAGGAATTTCTCTATCAGATGCCTGGTTAAATGCGTTTGATAACTTGCCATAATACATGTCCAAGTCAGTTTGCTTATAACCAATTGGAATATTTACACCATCACAATACTCAAAGCAAGTTAATTTATGATGTGAAAATGTTGGGCGTGCTTTGTTTCCAGAAATTTCAGTAAATACTTGATTATCAGTATAAACTTCTTCGGAAGAATCAGCATCAAAGAAACTGAAGTTCCAGAAGAAACAATTACCAGTTACTCTGAATATTGCTGCTGTTGGTACATTGTCATCTGTTGGATTTGGTACATATGTTGGTTTAATTTTTGTTTTTCTTAAATCTAGACCAACAATAGAAGTACCACGTGGTATTACTACACCGCCATTGACACTATTAAATTTATATAATGCATTATCTTCTTGTGTTAAATCAAAATTAGTTTGAAGGCTTAAATCAAATATATTTGATGCAGGACTATTTTCTACGCCAGATGGCGATTTTGCTGTTGCTAAAGCAAAATCATCCTTAAGTATTCCCCATCCTGGTCTATTATCAATTGTATGATCACCTGGAAAAACTAGAATAGTTGTTCTATCGTTCTTATCGTTGTTTTCTCCAGGAACAAAAGAGAATCTTGCCGATTCTATTAATGCTCTCTGGATAGTTTTAAAAGGTTTTGCTAAAGAATTACCCTGATTGGTAACACTATCTGTAGCATCTAAGTCGTTGGAATTTACATATAAAATTCTACCCTCATAATTCTTGATAAAATTCTCTAACTTATTAAGAGGCATCGGATTATATTGATCAATATATTTCTATGATCTATTTAGTTCCGAAATTCCTCCCATTATTATGCATCATCATAACTCATGTTCAAAATCGGGTAGATCCTGTGGATTTTCTAATTCTACTGGAAAAAGCATTGGATGTGCTTCTTCTTCTATTAAGTATGAAGAATATCTATACATATCTTCAAGTTCATAATTTTGATTATCATTCGCTTCTTTTACTATATCCAGGTCATATAAGTAACCATCTGGAAGATCATCAAATGTAAACGGAAATCCGTTTATAAAAAAGACTTTGATAATTGTGGTACTATTATTATACCAACAATATCTCGTAGTTATTTTATTACTAAAACTCATATGACAAATCTATTGCAGATACCCGTGGATGGATTTGAACCATCTCAAAGCCTCTAATCTGGAGGAAAAGGTTTATAAAACCTCTCTGACTACCAAGTCTCACGGGCTGATGATGAACTACTGAGCGTCGTTATTATTCTCAGTGTGTATTCGTATTAGTTCATCATTGGCAGGCATCATGACTGCTGCCTTACCATCTTCTCTTACAATACCTATGGTTTCACCGTTTTCGACTCTTACCATAAGTTTGTCGAAATTGTCTTCCCATTCTTTTAGAGTAAAAATTTCCATAATTGGTTTATTTATCGTGAAATTGAAAGATCAGCATATTCAATTTGATCATCATTTAGATTTGAAGTGCAAACTTCTAAAACATCCATAAACTGATCAACGGTATCACATTCAACAAACTTTTCATTACCTTGATCACTAATAAGAAGAAAAGATCTGGAACAAATATCAATTACAATATTTTCAACAAATTCTTCCGTGATTTGCATAATGTGGTTTGCTTGATTACTTAGATATTATAATGGATTTTAATCTGAGTGTCAAATGTGCCAATTAATCAAGTGTACCCATATCTTACTTTACTGGCGTTGAAATTTTTCTGAACCTCCAACTCAGTGAGTGCTTTCGAATATAATCGAACGAGAGATATTTTTCCTGGGAATACATTTTGAATATATGTTGAAGTAGAAAATCCAATACGTAGAGGTTTATCTGTAGAAGAAACACTTAATATATCGTTTACATCATTAGTATCTAAACTACCATTTATGTAAATTGAGGATCCTTTTCCTTGTTCTTTAATAGAAACAATATGATACCATGTATTTAAATCAATTTTTGAACTATCTAAACTTTCATCTCCTCTAGATCCAAAATTAACTTTTACATCATCACCAGATTTATAAACTTGCATACCATATCCAGAGGTGGAAGCAATACCAACAATACTAGCGCCTCCAGTATCAATATCCGAAGATAAACCAGTATCTGCAGTTAAATATATCCACGATTCCATACTAAAAGAAGTATCACCTATAGCAATTTTAGATTCATTACCAACATAATTTTTCCTAGACTCTAAAAATTTAGTGTTGTAATTGTATTGGTTAAACCATACAGTTCCTAATTCTTGTGCATTATCAAAAGTTGGATTTGTATCCGAAATTATAAGATTAGTTCCATCAGTTCCTAAATTTTCAATCCCAACTATATTGTTAATTCCTGTTTTGGTATCTAGAGAAATGTTTATTGAATATTCTCTAGATGCATCAATATAGAAAAATAAATTATCTAGTATAATATTTTCAGTAATATTATTAAAATTGCTGATAGCAGTCTTTAATGTATTAGATTCTTCAGTTATATCATTAATTGAATTAGTAGACCATTCTAAAAATTGTTGATCACTTAAAGAACTTTTAACAGTATTTACTGCCGATATTTGAGTATCTCTTTCTAATCTTAGAGATTGAATTTCTGAAGATAATGTGATTATAGAATTTGCATATCCAACAGATGGGGATATTAAGTTAGTAAAATTTCCGACTAAGGATCCACTATTTTGTTGGGATATTGTTTTATAACCATACCCAAATAAATTTTCTTCTAATTCCTCTGATGATGATTCAAATAAATTATCTACACCAAAATTTTCTATATTTAAATATCTAGAAATAGTAAGTTTATCATTATAAATTGTAGATCCTAATCCAACTGAAACACCATCAATAATCAATGGTGAAGAATCTGTCGAATAATCATCTATGGCATATCCTCCATTAATTGCAGTAGTGAAAATTGATAATATTTCTTGTTTTTTCTGGTTTATTTGTGTATTGTAATCACTTACAATTTTGTCATATGATTTTGCAATTTCTCTATAATTATTAGTTAACTCTTTACTTTTTTCTAACTCTTTATTTTTTATTTGCAATGGTGTTTGAGAAATCTCGGAGACTATTTTTTCTCTGGACCAACTACCATCTGGATTTTGATTAATTAAATATTCTATTTTTTGTGGTATACTAGATTCTAGCGTATTAGTACGTGATTCTAATTCTTCCAATGAATCTGTAAGATTACTAATAACTTGCCTAATGTGAAAATCTTCTTCTGCCATTGATATTACTCTTTATATAATATGTATCAATAATTAATGGTATATCATTTTATCATATACTATACCATAATACGATTCTTGAGATGTTGCTATAGATCCCCAGGTCTTCAAAGTTCCTATTTGTGTAGGTATTAAAATCTTTGTTGGTGGAGTTCCAGATTGACTATATGCTCCTAACAAATCATTAGTATTTTTTCCCCAACCCCATAAGGTTCCATCCGTTTTTATTGCTAACGTACTATAAAGACCACATGAAACATATTTCCAATTTATTTCACTACCAACTTGCTGAGGAGTATCATAATCATCGGTATTTCCTAGTCCAAGTTGACCTTCATTATTATATCCCCATGTCCAAAGTGTTCCATTTTCTTTTATTGCTGCTTGATAAAAATAACCTGCAGAACAGCGTTTCCAATTAGTATCATTACCAATAAGAGATGGTGCAGTAGCACCACCAGATCCTGTTATGAATGAATTTCCATTACCATTAGGACAATCATTATTACCCATCCAATATAACTGCCCATATTGATTTATAATACCAGTTGAAGAAACACCAGCAGAAAAATCTTTTGGATATCTTACGCGTTCAATATCATAAAGAACTGTTGGTCCGAACGGACCATTTGTAGTAGATATTCTCCCTATTTCTTTATTAGGACTAAAACCGCGTGAATAAATATAACCATCACTTGATCCACCATCACCCATAGTTAAAATAAATGTTCTTTGTGAAGAAGCCCAAACTTTTCTAGCTGAGTAGTCATTCAGAATATATGGTTCATATGAACTATTTGCTAAAGATTGTGCAACTGGTGAAAATGATTGTGACGAAGGTGCATAAATTCCCCATTCATATAATTGACCATCTTCTTTAATAGCAGCTATGTGCTCTGAACCACAAGCAAAATCATACCATAAATGATCAGGAACTAAAGTTGGATATGAAATGCTGGTGTTTGATGAACTTCCATCACCAAAAACACCGTTACTATTACTTCCCCAAACATATAGTTCACCTTGCATTGTTAAACCAGCGGCAAAATTAAATCCAGAATCAACCTTTTTAAAGTCTCCAAACTGGTAATAAGTTGTTTGTGGTGTATTACTCGAATTTGTACTACCATCTCCTAATTGACCACTGCTGTTTTCACCCCAACATAATAGTTCACCAAGAGTGAAAAATTCTTTAGGAACAAATATATCATCAAGTTGTGAGGTATGTCTATCTTTATTAAGATTATAGAAAACTGACATTTTTTTATATGTATTGTGTAGATCTTAATCCAATATAACCAAAATCAGTTCCTCTTATAAGTTTCCAATTGGTATATGGAGTGCTATAAGGAGACTCAAAAGGTCCATGAATCCACGAATCAGAAGTTGGTTGAATCTGAAGATCTTGATTATTTCCCCACCCATACAACTTTCCATTTGCACCTATGGCCATAGTGCTAAGATAACCACAAGCAGCATATCTATAAGGACCTCCTAGAGCTTTTATACCATAAAGATCTTTATCGGTGTAAGAAATACTAGCACCTTCCTCTTGCCCAAACACAGAATTGTAATTGTCCCTGGATATGAAAGAGGGTTTGATACCACCTGTCCAAAGAGTTCCATCGCTTCTTATAGCAACCCAATGATATATATTTAAGTGGCAATGTATCCAAGTCTCACCACTGGTGGGTCCTAACTCTACGGGACTATTTGCGCCAAAAAGGTCCCCACAACCATATAATCTTCCATTTTCTTTTATTCCAATCCAACTATCTTCACCCGCATGAACATACTTCCAAGGACCAGTATCTACCAACGTTAAGTATCCACGAGATTGGGTATCATTACCATCATAAATTCCAATTCCAAGTTTACCCAAAGTATTACTTCCAGCAGACCATAGTTGACCAACATAATCTATGAACAGTGTAAATGAATCTCCACATGCTACATATTTCCATTGTGTAAAATAATATGAATAAGAACCATCATCGTAATATCGTATTTCATTTCCCATGTTAGCAGGAACATCCCATGACCCAGTGTTCCCGTCATGGCCACCCATCTGCCCATAAGCATTATTACCCCATCCCCATAATGACCCATTTCTTTTGATTGCCATAGTATGTTCATCTCCAGAAGAAATATGTACCCAATCATTATCTGTCCCTATTTGATAAGGTGATCCATTGTTGGTACTGCAGTTACAACTATAGTTATGACCCAGACCCAATGATGAGTATCTGTTCCTTCCACAACTCCATATAGTACCATCTTTCATCAAAACCATCATATTACGCTGTGTGTAACCGCCACCAGCAGGATATCCTTGACTAATAGAAATATCTGATATTTCACCAATAAATGTAGATCCACTAGGAAACTTATTCACTGCTCTATAATAGGAGTCTCCAGTGTGCTTCGGAATGAAGGTTGATATTGGCCAGTGGACTCCCCACCAAAATGCATCAGGTATTGTATTATTTTCGATAAAACTTCGATATGTAGACATAATATATGTCTTAGAAACTAAAATATCTCCCAAATCAGTATCATTAATCTTATAATTTGTTTGAATTGAAGTTGATATTGACATTGTTATGTGTGACTATCACTAGATGGTGGTGTTGTTGTTGTCATTATTTCCACTATAGAATCATAATCAGTGCATAGATCTATTTCTGAATGTTTTGTATACTCCCAATCAAATTGCTCTTGAACATAATTATCTATTGCTTCTATAACAGTTTGCATTTCATTTGAAGACATTTCGACCCAGATATTATTAAATTTAAATCTCCTTCTAATATTTTCACTCATAGAACTAATTTTTGATGCTAATTGACTTCTTGTCTCTCTATTTGTTGAAACTGTAATTTCATTATCATCTATAGTTAATTGCATTTGACCACCATATTCTTTATTCCATCTCATATCTGTTATTTGTTTTTTGTAATATTCTTTATGTTTTTCTAGTGATATTTCTATTATTTCATAATTATATGTTAAAAGTTCTTCAGTAACTTCCCATCCAATCATATTGGGATAATGTGTATTTCCATTATAAGGTGGAATAGAATTATATACTGGTAAAATTTTTACATCATTAGTTATGGATAATGGGACATTCATATAATCCAACGGACCAACAGTAAATGATAAATTTAAATCATCTTCTAATGCTGAATTTATTAATCTATAATTAAATTGAATGGGACCTAATACTATGAAAGATCCATTTACTAATGCGTACATATTATCCTTGAGTTACGTAATATTCTGGTGAAGATCCCGAAGTAACAAATGCAGAATGTTTTCTTCCAGCAGATACTCTCTTAACACTTTCAAAATGTCTACCTCTTTGAGCTATCCAATCATCTCCCGAACCTTCAACTTTATGGGGATATTTGAATATATTTAGAGGTAAAGTATTATATCCTAATTGTCGGTTAGAATTATCACCCCATGCCCAAGCAGATCCATTTAATTTTACTGCAGTAGTGTGATCTTCCCCACAAGAAACGTTTTTCCATTGTGCTAAATTAATTTCATATCCTATAGAAGCAGTCAAACTAGTATTGTCTGCATAAACTAATGTTGGTATGTTTTTGGATGTTTGACTATTGTCCCCCAATTGCCCATCATCATTTCTACCCCAACAATATAAAGATCCATCACGTTTAATTGCTGCACTATGATAACCACCTGCAGAAATTGATATCCAACTAATATCGTTTCCAACCTGCCGAGGGGTACTATAACTAATCGCCCCAGCACCAATCCCCAATATACCTTCATTAACGTTATTATCAGTACCGATATGATTTGCACCCCAAGCCCATAATGTCCCATTCGTTTTAATTGCAAGTGTATGATTTCTTCCTGCAGATACTGTCAACCAATCAGTATCATCACCAATTTGAGTAAATGTATTTCTATCTGTAGTATCACCCAATCCTAATTGTCCATATTGATTATAACCAGTGGACCATATAGTACCATCATCTTTAATTGCTACAGTGTGAAATCCTTTCCCAGAAACTTGAACCCAATTATATGTAGTACCTACTGTAGTAGGAGTACTTGTTGAATTATTATTTCCCAATCCCAATTGCCCATTAGCATTATGACCCCATGCATAAAGAACTTTTTGTGTAGATATTGCTAATGAATGTTGTAGTCCTGCAGATATAAGTTTGATACGGTTAAAATTACTTCCGAGAGATGTTAAAGATGGTTCATCAGTACTGTTAGTTGTACCATTACCCAATTGTCCATCAGCATTATGACCCCATGCATAAAGAACTTTTTCCCTCGTGACTGCTAATGTATGATCTCCACCACATTTTACATCACTCCAACTGTCATAAGATGTATTATCAATAAAATAAATTCCATAAAAAGATCCAGTATCTGTAGACTGATTGCCATTTCCCAACTGCCCATTAGCATTAGTTCCCCATGTACACAATCTATCACCAATATATTGATCTACAAACCATCTTTCAGTAATAAAATGGTCAGTCAACTCCCCCTCAGGTGAGTAATAATTTTGTGCGTCATTCATATTAACTATTTTCTTCTAATTTTTCTATTCTAATCTCATGATTTTTTACAGATTCAACTAAAATAGGTATGATGGCATCATAATTGACAGTTTTATATCCATTTGAATCAGTTTCAATAATTTCTGGTAGTATTTTTTCAACATCTTGTGCTATTAATCCTATTGAAGGTTTTTTAGAATCTTTCCAGTTAAAAGTAACACCGTTTAATTGTTGTGTTATTCCAATTGGATCATTAATGTTATTAATATTAATTTTTGCTTTAACATCAGATAGTGATGTATATGAAGTTGCTGTTAAATTGCCAGTATCTGGTCTAAAAACAAGTTTGGGTGATGATGTATTAATGAAAGTAACTATACCACTAGTAACACTAGTAAATCCAACATAATGATCAGTAGGATCGGTGTATCCTGGTATATCAACCACTTCAACCGAAGATGCTTCATCACTCGCACCAACTTCACAAATAACAGATGTTATTGCCCATGCATCAGAATCTGATGCCGAAAGTTGTCTTACCTTTATCAAAACACCACTGGCAACTTTAGCAGCATCTGGTATATTGATAGTAACTTCTGTCCAAGAATCAGCAAGTATTATAGTCTCATTATTTTGTGCTTCCCCACTAGTTGATCTCAATAATTTGTGAAATTGAGTCCAAGTACTACCATTAATAGAATATTCGAAAACTAATTCTTCTCCCGATTCTGGATTATCATACCAATCCCTACATGCATATAATGTTAATTGATTAATATTCTTTAAATATATCTTATTATTTGTAGTAATTTGTCTATCTAAACTTGTATTATATTCACCCCCAAGATCAAAAACACATATTGGTGTGTTCTCATTAACAATAGAATCAAGTGGTAAGTCATCATCACCAACAGCATTATATTCTACAATAGTAGTTGGAAATGCTCCTTGATTGAAACAACTAGCATGATTTGAAAAATCTAAAGCAGCAAAAGAAGTATTTCTATCCGAACTAAAAGATCTAATAAAACAAGAACTAACTATTATAATGTCACTATTATTTCCACTAGAACTTTGATAATATCTTAAATAAACTCCACCAGTATTTTTAGCATTGTCTGGAATTTTGAATATATTACGAACCCATCTATTAGTATTATTATCACCACTTGGATGCTCACCATCACCACGTTGTCCAATAGTAGTCCATGAACTTTCATCGAATGAATATTCTAATTTAAGTTCATCACCGCTCTCTAGACCAGTGACATCGTCCCTGCTTATAAGAGTTATAAATTCTACAGTATCTACGGATGCCAAAAATATCTTAGTTCTTGATGTAACAGTTCTTATCTCCGAACTAGTACTAGGACCACCAAATCTATATACCGCATCATCTCCTCTAATCCAAGGACTGAATGGTGTACTTGATTGTGCAATATCATATTGTACACCACCACTTATATCTGCAGATTCCTGATTACTTGCATCTAAGAGAATTGTATTTCCACCTCCTCCACTAAGAGTAGATGAAGATATCTCTACTACTAAAGCAGTTATAGCCCAATTATCAAATGTTCTAGCAGTAGAATCAAGTTGCCTCATTCTAATATAAGCACCTTCATAAGTTTTTAGTGCATCGGGAACAGCAACTACTTGCAACTGCCAGGAATTTCCAGTTATGTCACCCTCATCAATATTATAAAATGAAACCCAATTTGTTCCATCAAATGAATATTCTAACGTTAAACCTTCATCAAAGTCGGGGCTATCACCCCATGCTCCGTTTAATGCTTTATTTACATAAAAATGTATGTTACTTATCGTTGCAAAATATACTTTTCTTGAAGTACTTACTGTTCTTTCACCATCTACTCCATTAAAAACGGCTATTGATGAATTACTAGTAACTACACTTGTAGTCTGCATACCTGAATACGTTCCTACAGTAGTAAATTGTACATCATCATAAACAACTCCACCATCTGCCTGCTGATTAACTATTAAATCTCCTGGAAGATCAAATGACATTAATGTGAATGGAATTGTGGAAGTTATACCTTTAACACCTTGAGTACCTTGAGTACCTTGATTGCCAATTACACCACCAAGACCTGCTATTCCTTGAAGACCTTGAAGTCCCTGCGAACCCTGTCTACCTAGTGTTCCTTGGAAACCTTGTGAACCTATAGTACCTTGGAATCCTTGAGTACCTTGAGTACCTTGAGTACCTTGAGTACCTTGATTACCTATTAATCCAGATAATCCAGCTTTTCCCTGTAAACCCTGTCTACCTAGTGTTCCTTGGAAACCTTGAGTACCTTGAGTACCTTGAGTACCTTGAAGACCTTTATCACCTTGATTTCCTTGTGTTCCTTGGAAACCTTGAGTACCTTGAGTACCTTGAAGACCTTTATCACCTTGATTTCCTTGTGTTCCTTGAGTACCTTGAGTACCTTGAGTACCTTGAAGACCTTGAGTACCTTGAAAATTACTTAAATTACCTTGGAGACCTTGCAATCCTTGCAGTCCTTGAGTACCTTGAGAACCTTGAAAATTACTTAAATTACCTTGGAGACCTTGATTACCTTGAATACCTTGATTACCTTGAAGACCTTGTGTTCCTTGAAGACCTTGTGTTCCTTGAAATCCCTGAGATCCTTGAGTACCTTGAAGACCTTGAGATCCTTGAGTACCTTGAGATCCTTGAGTACCTTGAGATCCTTGAGATCCTTGTGTTCCTTGTAATC
>Ga0208011_1000362_pt1 | contig 18187 bp, 16 predicted proteins | sample 7_EtaG_FD_184080 | JGI IMG/M metagenome (GOLD analysis project Ga0208011, IMG submission 184080) | Marine viral communities from the Subarctic Pacific Ocean - 7_ETSP_OMZ_AT15161 metaG (SPAdes) (version 2) | ecosystem: Environmental > Aquatic > Marine > Oceanic | place: Pacific Ocean | collected...
TCTACACCTGCCTTATCTAAGGCTGCTTTAACGTCTTGGGCAATCATTCCATGAATAGTTTTTCCAGTTGTCATTTTGTTTTCTTCGCCATGGTCTCTAAAATGTTCTGGAAATTCGTTATTAGGTTTCCATTCAAAAGTTACAGTTCTTAAATTATTGATGAAGTCCAAACCAAGCGTGTCATCTTTAATGTTCTTTTTCTTTCGTTCATCTGAAGTTCTAGTCCAAGATGCGTTTGTATCAAATTCATTATGAACGATATTACTTGCTTTACCGAAACTAAATCTGTTATTACCAGAGGCTGCTGTAATTCCCGAACCAAGAACAATAGCATGAGAACTGTTTGTATGTCCTGTCTTTGCATCATAACCAATACAAGTATTATCTGAACCACCAGACGCAACATTATCTCCTGCTTGATAACCTAAAGCAGTGTTTTGGCTTCCTGTAGAAATGGTGTCCAATGCACCTTGACCAACGGCAGTGTTACTTGCACCTGTGGTGTTTGCTCCTAAAGCGTCTTTACCGATTCCAACATTATTTGCTCCCGTAGTATTGGCATCTAAGGAATTATTGCCCACAGCTACGTTAAAGTTAGCAGTAGTGTTTGCACCTAAAGCATAATTACCAATAGCAACACACTGTTCTCCAGTTGTGTTGTCTCCTAATGCAGCTTTACCTACGGCTGTGTTGGCATCGGCTGTGGTGTTGGCGGCTAAAGCACTGTGTCCAAATGCTGCGTTAGAAGCACCTGTAGTATTAGATTCTAAAGCACCATGTCCAATTGCAACATTATAAGAAGCCGTTGTATTTGCTCCAAGAGCATTTCTTCCTACTGCTACGTTTGCTGCTCCTGTGGTATTTGTAGTAAGTGCAATATCTCCTATGGCTGTGTTTGAATTAGCTGTCGTGTTTGCTGCTAAAGCACTTGTACCGACTGCCACGTTAAGAGTTCCTGTGGTGTTTGCATATAAAGACTGATAACCAACTGCTGTATTGTCATCTGCGGTTGTATTAGCTGCTAAAGCCTGTCTGCCCAAAGCTGTGTTATTTGCGCCTGTAGTATTAACTAACATGGCTTCCCTACCAACTACAGTATTGTGATTGGCAGTAGTGTTTGCACTTAGAGCATCTCCTCCAATAGCAACATTGGAGTGTCCTGTGGTGTTTGCATCTAAAGCACCTTTACCAACTGCTACCATTTCCGAGCCTGTGGTGTTTGCTCCTAAAGCATCATAACCAACGGCTGTGTTGCTATCTGCTGTGGTATTGGCTTGTAAAGCATTATTACCAACAGCCGTATTTGAAGCACCTGTGGTATTATTCCCTAAAGCATAATATCCGATACCTGTATTATTTGAGCCTGTAGTATTATTGAACAAAGCATTCCAACCAACTGCTACACCACTTGCTCCTGAACTATTTGTATAAAGTGCTTGAAAGCCGATTGCGGTATTGTCAGAAGCCGTAGTTGCCGTGTATAACGCTTCTTGTCCGATTGCCGTGTTGTCATCGCCTGTTGTAATGTTGTATCCAGAGCGTTTACCAACTGCGGTGTTGTTTGAACCTGTAGTATTATCAAGCAATGCTTCCATGCCAACTGCTGTATTATCAGATGCTGTGGTGTTTGCACCAAGCGCATCAACACCAACAGCAATATTATTGTCTCCAGTTGTATTTGCTCCTAATGCACTACCGCCTATTGCAACATTTTTTGTTCCTGTCGTATTTGCATCTAATGCCTTTCTACCCACTGCAACTTGATGCTGTCCTGTGGTGTTGGCAGTCATAGCTTCAAAACCAACTGCGGTGTTATAGCTTCCTCCTGTTGTTTGAGCGTCTAAAGCATTTGTGCCGACTGCTACGTTTTCTGTACCTGTGGTGTTTGCTGTTAAAGCAGCATAGCCAACCGCTACGTTGTTATCTGCTGTGGTGTTTGCACCAAGAGCATGACTACCAAAAGCCATATTATAATGACCAGTCGTGTTGGCATCTAATGCGCCTCTTCCAAAAGCACTATTCTGTGTGCCTGTGGTATTGGCAGCTAATGCAGTGTTTCCAAAAGCTGTGTTATTTGAAGCAGTGCTTGCTGTAAGAGCTTGATACCCAACGGCTGTGTTTGCTTCTGCGTCTGTGATAGCATCCAAAGCTGCATAGCCAACTGCTACATTTTCTGCACCTGTGGTGTTTGCTGTTAAAGCTAAATAACCAACGGCTACATTGTTTGCCGCAGTTGTATTATTTAATAAAGCACTCCGACCAAGTGCAGTATTTCCTGCTCCAGTTGTGGTAAGTTTTAAAGCACTTACCCCAACAGCTACATTATTTGCTGCGGTTGTTGATGTTAATAAAGCGCTATTACCAACGGCTACGTTATCTGCCGCTGTGGTATTGGCTGTCAGTGCTCCATATCCAACTGCTGTATTTCCTGTTCCCGTGGTATTAGCATCTAAAGCTAATGCACCGACTGCTACGCCTTGTGCTCCTGTGGTGTTTAATGCTAAAGCATAATAACCAACGGCTGTGTTGTTTGAAGCTGTGGTCGTGTCCGATAAAGCAAAAGTACCCACAGCAGTATTATAATCGGCTGTTGTGGCTGTCGATAATGCACTATAACCTACTGCTGTGTTTCTAACACCATCAGTATTAGCATCTAAAGCTGCTGATCCTACTGCTGTGTTTCTTTCACCTGTGGTGTTTGCTGTTAAAGCGTCATATCCAATAGCAACATTATTATCACCAGTTGTTATTGCGTCTAATGCACCAACACCGATAGCAACACTACTACTAGCAGTATCTGTAGTACTTGAAGGATCACTACCAATCCATATTGAATTGTTTTCTTTTAAAGAAGGATCTAGTACATTGATTTCTGCGGCAGTTGTTGTAACTCCATCAAGGATGTTCAATTCCGCAGGTGTCGAAGTAATAGCAGTCGTTGTAACTGCTGCCAAGACTGGAATGTATCCGCCTTGATTTATTAAATATTGTGTGTGATCTGCTGTAGGATCTACGATACTGAGTGTAGTTTCGTTTGCGTCTGCTGTAGCACCTTCGAATATAATAGCATTCTGCGCATTCATTGTTACAGTATCTACTGTAGTTGTGGTTCCTGCTACAGTTAGTTTAGGAACTAATAGTTCTCCTGTGCTTGGATTGTATCGTAATGCGCCTGTGTCATCTAACAATGCATTAGACTCGTCATGGAAGACCACAGGGAAATTAGTGTTTGCACTACTGTCTGTGACTGTAGTTGTAGCAGCCAATGTTGCATTTGCTACTGTAGTTCCTGCAATAACACTTGCTAAAGTTGAACCACCAACAGTAATTGCATCTGCTTCTAAAGTACCGTCTATGTCTGCATCACCTGATACATCTAAAGTAGTTAAATCAAGTTCACCCGCAATCGTGACATTTCCATCGGCTAGTGTTATTAAATCAGTATCTGATGTATGTCCTATTGTCGTACCATTAACTATTACATTATCAACAGTAAGTGTTGTAAGCGTTCCAAGACTTGTAATTGCTGATTGTGCTGCAGTCGTTACTGTAGCTGCTGTTCCTGAAGTGTTTCCTGTTACATTACCTGTTATATTACCTGTAAATGTTGAAGTAACACCAGTACTTGTTAGCATTCCTGTACTAGGATTATATGTTAAGCCTGTATCTGTTTCAGCACCTTGAGAGCCTGTAGCTCCATCGACAAATACAGGATATACTGTTTCGTCAGTACTGTTATTAGCAGAAGCTGTGAATAAATCTGCAGTACCTGTAGTATCTTGATTAAGTGTACCGATGACAAAGTCTAGTGTATTATCTCCGTCTTCATAAGTTACAGTAATGTTTGTCTCTGTGTTAGAACCAACCATAGCTCCTACAGTATCAGCTATATATTCATTTAATGCTGTTCCGTCTACTGTATATGCATCTGCTTCGAGTGTGCCGTCAATATCTGCGTTACCACTAATATCAAGTGTTGCAGCATCTAGTTCACCACTAATGGTTATGTTTCTACCACCAGTAATATCTATGTTTGAATCTGTGACAATAGCTTTACTTGCTATTACTGTGCCTGCTGTTATACCATCTATTGTTTCTAGTTCTGCTTCGGATATGTCTGCTGAACCTATTACAAAACTTGTACCTGTAATAGCTGTACCAGTAATTGCGGCTGCACTTGAACCACCAATGATTGCTCCGTCTACAGTTCCGCCATTAATATCAGCAGTATCAGCTACAAGGCTATCTATATTGGCTGTACCATCTATGTATAAATCTTTCCACTCAGAACCTGAAGCACCTATGTCGTATGTATTATCAGCACTTGGCAAAAGATTAGAAGCAACGTCAGCACTAAAAGCTACTGTATCAGAAGCTGCGTCACCAAAAGTAAGATTACCTGATATTGTAGCATTACCAGTAACTGTTAAGTTTCCACCAACTGCTAAGTTACCTGATACGTCTGCGGCACCGTTGATGTCTATTGTGGTTGCATTGATTTCAATCTCTGTATCGGATACTAAGTCTAGTACTCCGTCTGCTGATTGATAAATATAAGTACCTGAATCACCAAACTGAAGTTGGTCAGTACTTGAAAGAAGTAAGCCTGTATCGGCTACGTGAGTTAGAGATACATCTTGATCATCTCCAAAGTTTATAACAGCACCGTCAGCTAAGAATAAATCACTAAATTCTAATGCAGATGTACCTAAAGCTGCACCATCAGCTGCATCTGGAACAAAAGCTGTAGTAGCTGTGATTGTAGTACCTTGTATTGTGCTTGAACCTGTGACAGCACCTGTAACTGCTAATGTACTAGATAGCGTAGTAGCTCCAGTAACTCCAAAAGTTCCTGCTACTGTACCGTTTACATCTACGTCAAGTGTATCAATATGTGCAGTACCGTCTATGAATATGTCTTTAAATTCTAATGAGCTTGTTCCTAAATCTATATCATTATCTGTAACTGGAACTATTGCTCCGTCTTGTATTCTAATTTGTTCTACTGCTGCTGAAGATACCTCTACAAAGACTCCCCAACGATTATTAGTACTATCTGCAACTATCTTATTTAAAAAGTCTAAGTCACCAATAGTGTGTACATTACCACCGTGTCCTGCTGTGCCGTCATGCCTGTGTCCAGTGCTTGAAGCGCTACTAGAACTGTATGTAAATGCGTTGACTAATTGGTTGTATTCATTGTTAAACAATGCAGCAGTAATGGTATCTCCATCACTAAAACTACTTTGTCTTGTATAACTTTGTGCCATCTCTTATATTCTCCCTGAAGGTACGTAATCTATATATATTCCATTTATTGTGTAAGGACCGTTTTGGTCGTTGCTATGTACTTTAAAATAAGCAGTTCTTCCTGATCCTTCTACTGTTTTTCTAATCATTGGATTTTCAGCAGCACCAAAAGTTGCACTATTAAAAACACCAGATCCGAAAATTGCAGCAGGAGGTATCGAATCTAATACATAATCGGCTGGTTGTGCTATGAAATTATCGTCATAATCATAACCAATTCCTAAAGAAGGCTGTACTGATCCTTCTGGTTTTACTGATAACTTTACATATTTTAAAGTTTTTAAAGTTCCTAAGTCTCCAAAATCCATACTAGGTGTTTGGTATTCAGCATCTATATTTGTTGCTGTTCCTGCTGGATTAAATTCGTTTCCTGTATCGTGGTTATAAACATATCCAGCATAATCACCATGATAAAATTTCTCTACACCTGTGTTTGTAAATCCAGAAGTTATCCCGCCACTTGCTTGTATTCCTTGTACTTCAGACCACTCAAAACGTGTTCCGCCTTCTGGAGTAATTCTAAGTGTTCCTATAAGTCCTTCTGAGACACTTGTTGCTGTTCCTGAAGATCCGTAAAATAATCTGTATTGTGATTTCTTTCTAATTACACAACTATTAATAATATAAGAACCAATATTAGATGCTACATCTCCTATAATAGGTTGTATCTTTCTACTCAAAGATCCTAGTTCTACGTCACCAATTCTTGCTGTACCTGCTACTGTTCTTATTCCATCTGGTGCTAAAAATAATAACTGCCCGCCTATTTCTTGGATACTATCTCCATCCATACAGCCTATATTCTTTGTAATGGGCTGTACTGCAATAGTACTAGAGTTATTAATATTTACTAATTTATAAATGCTGTTCTTACAGAAAATTATTAGATCATTACGAAAAGACTTTAAGCCTACTACTTGATCATCTAACTTTATACTTCCAGAACCACTTGATGTAAAATCATCTATATCATCAGTACCGCTATAATATATAGTATTTTCTGCTGTTCCTGCTCCACCTACAACTAAATGTCTATCGTGTATTACACAATATTTAGGATAAGTGCTTCCATCAACTGTAATCTCTTTAGCAAAAAATGTTCTAGTATCTAAGTCTCCAGTACCAGTCATCTTAAAATAAAAAGGCTTGACGGCTGAACCTCTATCAGTTACTATTAACTCTCCGTAATCTGAATCACCTTCATAAATTGCAAAAGATGCTTGACCTTGTGAAGTTCTTGCTGAAGTGCTTCTACCACCAAACGTACTGTAATTATCTCCACTACCTGATACACTTGCTCTATTTAATAATAACCAACTGTCTCCGTCTTCGCTAAAGTATATATTTGTGCCTGAACACGCTATTAAACCGTCTGCATATACTTGTAATCCTTTAATAGCATTTGAACTGTTAGGTCTTGTTCCATCTCCTAGTTGGCTATAACCATTTATACGTCTATAACCGCCTTGCGTAGAGACTTCAAAATTCTTTAATTTTATAGCTTCTCCGGGAACTCTTAATAATTCAAACTGGCTTGATACTTTATTCAAACCACCTTGACAAGCTACTGCAAAAGGTTGTGACTGTGCCATTTTATATTTGATCCGTTGACATAAACTTAGGAGTAGGATTCATAAGATTAGATCTCATTTGTCTTAATCCTTTTTTATAATCATCAAGTGCAAAAGCCGAAGCTTGCGGATTATCTTTAAATTGATGTATATAATACCTAGCTCTTGCTATTAATACAGGTGTATACATATCTGGAAATACTATTGTATCTCCGTATGCGCTCAAAGCTGTAGGTAAATCCCACGCAAAAAACCATACTCTGTATACTTTATCTGGTATTGGGCTTACTCCAAATTTTCTACCATCAGGACTTCTAATAACAACTCTAGGTTCACCATATGTTTGAGTATCAGCATCGTCTACATTTTCTGATGCTCTATAATGATCTTTCCACTCTTCTATTGTTGAAAACGATAAGTTTTTACTTGTATATGGTGTCGAAGCACCACTTACTCCTATAGTTGTTAGATAAAAATCGTTCCAGTCTACAGCACCGTAATCAGTTGTTATAGAACTTGACGCTGCTTTTAATTCGTACCAACGTGTTCCTGCTACAGTCTCTACATATACGTTACCGTAAAAAGGATCAGTAGCTCCACTTTCACCAGTAGCTAGAAAAGACCATTGTGGTTCAGCACTTACAATATCGTTGTATGCTCTATTTACGCAATCTTTAACGTGTGCTTGTACTCCTAAAGCATCTGCAAAATTAGCAGAAGTTAAAGCAATTTCGTTTGATTCTCTCAGTAACTCATTAGTTAATTGTAAGTATGTTGTTGCCATTTATCTATTACTCGTTAGTCATTTCATCAATAGTTTCTACATTTTTACTAGTGTCTGTTGTTTCTTTAACGATAGAACAACCAGATATTGTTAATAAAAAAATAGTCAAAGCTAATATTTTAATTTTCACTATAGTTTCCTCCTTAACCTTTTTGTCTATTATAATTCTTTTGGGATTTTCCAAAGATCTTATCCCAATTCTTATTGTATGTTTCTCGTTGTTCACGAGTCATTCGACTTCCGGGTCGAACTAATTTTCTGTTGCCTTTATTTTTATTCTTTAAAATTACAGGTCTTTGATTTGTTCCAGTGTATGGCATATACTTTTATCCTAAAAATTAAGTATGGGGAAGAAGAACATAAAATTCTCTTCCCGCATACCGTTTTGCTTTACGCTTAACTATTGATTAGTCAACTACATAAAAAGCTTTTACTAAAGCTTCGCTACGAAGAACGTCTGCACCATAAACGTGCAGTCCTCTAACGATGTCACCAAAACTGGAAGGATCACGAATGACCTCCGTTTGTGTGATAGCTTGAGCTGTAGCCGTAGAACTCATATGTCCAGCAATACATTTGCCTGTCGCATTTGACGTTGCAGCAATATTATTGGATTTATACATATTAAAACCACGTAGCTTTCCACTAGATACTAAGCCGTTGCGAAGTGAACCTGAACCTGCGTTATAGTCTACTGACATTAGTTTAGAACTAGATCTTGATAACTCTTCATAGAAATTAGGAAGAGCAACAAACCATCTACCTTCTTCAGGGATGTTTTGATCATCTAGTAAACGTGCCATTCTTGCCATAAGGTCGAGGGCATCTACACCTGTACCATCAGAACCAAGCAAGTCTACAGAAGACGTTGCATGATCCATGTTAGTAACAGTAGTTGAGCTATCCGAAGCGATAACATTATCGGGGGATGAGCTTGATACTCCAGCAAACATTTCAGCAAGTACGCCAGCATCAAATGCATCTTTCAATGCATAAGCAGCAGCACTAGAGGCTGCTTCTTTCCAATTCACGTGAGACATAGATTTCTCAATATCATCAACTTTGAATTTGAAGGCGTTAGCTATATCAACAGTTAGGGTTTCTTCGGCATCAGTCAACTTCGTCTGTGTTACGTCAGCACCACGTTCATACTGATAAACAGTAATCGTTGGTTCTTTGACGATACGTACAGTATCTCCGAAAGCGGAAATGTCACCCGAATAATCAGTGTTAGTGATTGCTTCAGCAACCGAGGCTTTTCTAAAAAAGTTAAGTACCTTCTTGGAATAAACCTTCGGCATGAAGAACGAGTTAGTTTGTCCACTTACGGAGTTCGCAAAGTTGGCATCAGTATCAGTTGACGGCTCAAATAGAGCGTCTGATTGATTGTAAGCCATTTTATTTACCTTTAATTGTTAAAGATTAATATTATAATCGTACTCTACCTTCAGCCATAGCTAGATCTATCTCGGATTCGAGACGATCAAACTCATCCATAGGTAAAGATGCGATCTCCTCTTGAGTCCAAATTTTAGGCTCAGATGAAGCATCTATCGTTGTAGTCTTGGTAGATACCATATCCGCAGCCTTTGAGCTTGAACTCACAGACTTCTTACGAGTCTGTTGCTTCTGTGATGTAGAAGCTAATCCTATATCTTGTTTAAACAAATCAATTGCTCGACTTGCTAAACGAACATTATTAGGATTGTTATAAACCCATGCTTGAATATCTTCTGGTTGAGATTCTGCCCACTGATGAAAATCATCACTTTCTCGAATAGCTGCAAAATCAGGATGCGTACTAAGCAATTCAGATTCTGCTTCTTTTCGTAAAGCTGCTGATTCTCTTTCTTGTAAAGACGAAATCTTAGAATTTAATTCAGAGACTTTGGCTTCACTTTGTAAGTGTGAAACAGTTTCAACCACATCATAAACATCTGGATACTGAGCTTTAAATTGTTCGAGTTCTTCAACAGTTTTAGGAGCTATGTACTCAGGTCTTGAAGCCGTAGCTTCTTGAATGAGTTCTTGCTCTCTGCTTCTAAACTCGTTAAGCTTACTATCGTAATGCTTTTTCAAGTCATCATACCTTTTTTTATAGTTAGGCTTCGAATAAGGTTTTGCTTTCTGTGCTTTTGGTCTTTCTTGTTGGTCGCTCTCTTCCTCTTCTTGTTGAGCAGGTTGAGGTGCAACAAATAAACTTTCAGCAGTTTGCGTAGCCTTTGGCATAACATCTTCCGTATGCCACGATTTTTTCGCATTATACGGATTAGGTACTGGTTCGTTTTGTGCTTCTTCCGCAGAAGCTACATTTTCATTTTCAGTCATTTTACTCTCCTTCCTTTGTGCTTACTATACCGAAGGTGGCTTATTCCAAGAACGTCTTCTAAATAAGTGCTTGCCTAAGTAAGGTGGCATCAAAAGGTCTTTTTACTTTTTTTTAAAGTTATGTAGAGTGCTGTTTGACTAGAACAGGTCGCTCTACGGTTATTAGCTAGTGAATAGGCTATTTCTAGGATTCAAAGAAAGCATAGATTCTTTTATTTTTCTATCTGTAATAGAAGCTGGCATTACCACACTTTTATTTCCAGATACAGTAGAATCAACTATTGCTTGTTTTTTTTCTTGTTCTTCCTCTTCTTCAGCTACTACTCCACCAGCTTGTTTTATTTGTCTTTTAACTTCATCCATATCAGCTTCTAATTCAGCTTGTTCCATCATACTTTGTAGGTTATCAGGACCAATCTTATCAGTTGCTTTCGAAGTTAAGACAAATTCTCCATCCGATAACCTTGCGGGTATCGAATCGGATCTCTCAGTTCCCGGTCCTTCAACAGAACCAGATCCTGAAAATTCGGATGCTGTATCTACTACTTGGTCGAAGATCACACTTAGTCGATCATCTTGTTCAAGTGCAGCCAGCAAATATTCTTCGTCTTCGGGAGTCAAAGACTCTCCGATTATAAAATCTGTGTAATCGTCTTCCATTTGTTCGTCTGGAACTAGTGTTTCTTCTGCTCTCATTGCTTCATACTCTCCGTGAGTGGATCCCGGCATTTCAGTTCCATCAGGCATTGTATGTGTAGGTATCTCTGAACCGAGCATATCTAACATTTGTTCATCAAGCTCTCCGCCTTCTTGAAATCCTCGTCTGTCCATTTCTATTTCTTTATTAACTTCGTCTGCAATAGAACCAACCATATTTGTAATACGTTTATATTCTGACTCAGGCATTGTTTCATATTCTATTCCTTTTTTACCTAATGCTCCTATCATAAGACCAAACGGACTAACTGTTCCTGTTGATAAAAGACTTTTATTTCTTACTTCTTCTCTTCTATTATGTAATTCATCAGATACTACATAAGAGTCAGGACTTCTTTTATGTGGAAAAAACGATTCTGATTTTTTTGAATATATTTTATTTTTTTCAGCTACTTCTTCTAAACGATCTGCTATTTCATTTTCTTGTTCAGTTATTGATCCTTCTAAAGCTTTTCTATCTTCTTCTCGCTCTGCTCTTTCACGAGCTTGTAAAGTTTCTTTAACTAAAGTAACAAGACTGCCTGTAACATATTTAGATCTTTTATTTTTATTAGGCATTCTCTTCTCCTCTGTTTAGTGCCTCTGTTACTTGTTCTTTAAGCTGTTCCAATTGTGCCAGAGAATGAATCTTCCCCTGACTGCGGTACATTTCCAATTCCGATGTTGCCACCACCAGTGCCTGTAGCTCCAAGTTCTTGCGGTTGTTCAGATGCTCCTTGAGCGCCTCCCATAGCATTCGGTTGTTCACCAACGGCAGCATCTTCTGTGCCAGTTCCTTGTCCAACATTTTGTTGCATTCCTATAATTTGTGCCATAATAGCTGCTTCCTCTGGATCGTTGAGTATCTCATCGGGATCAAGATCCAAACTATAGGCTAGTTCACTTATTAATTTAGACATTTTAACAAACGGTGCAACAGCAGGATTTTGAGCAGTTTGTAAGAATGTAGTCAGCCTCTGACTTCTCACTTCTTTCTGCATCAAGCTATTTGTTCCCATAGCGTTAATTTCTAAATCTCCCTCAATTCCTAACTTACCTTCCATAAATTGCATATTCCATTGGAAATATGATTCACCTAAAGGTTTAAGTAGAAAATCATCTAAATTCTTTACGACAGTTTTAATATTTAAACTAGCTGCGCCTAATAGCATCGACATACCAGACGCTGTTCTTGTCATACTTTGAACACCTGTTTGTCCGTGTGAGTAGCTAGGTATCCCTGTTTGTTCGTCTGCAAGTTGTCTAAACTTGTCAAACATCATCATGTTCTCTTGTGAAGTATTAGGAAACTTCAAACCGTGTACTGCTTGACCGGGCATTCCTGCTTGTCTTCGGAAAATCTTACCCGGATATATTTCCATTGACTGTCCACCTACAAGTGCTGACTCATCTACGTCAAATACTAAAGATCCAGCTAGTGCAAGATTATCTATAGCCATGCGTGCATGACCATTCATTATCTGTTGTGCATCATCCATATTCTCAGCTACACCTATACCAAAGAAACTGTAAGGGTTACGTTCATAAGGAAAAGAATGATAAGGTAATCTATGCGGAGTAAACGGATTTATAACAATACGAAGAAGTTTACCGTTACATATCCAAGCATTTACTTGGACTTCATCTAAATCATCTATACTGTCAGGAACATCAATTTCAGCTTGTCTTAAATACTCAGCATCCATTATTCCCCAATATTCTAAAACTTCGTACTTGTCTGAGCCGTATGACTTATCGTTTTCATCATCACGTAGTTGAGTATCATAATACTTATCTTCGTAATTTGCGCCCATCATTAAGCATTCACGTATTGCATCACTGTCAAAGTAAGGCATCTTACGTAAAGCTCTTAGTTGGCTTTTATTTAGCTTATGTCTGTGAAATACGTATTCACACTCTTCTATGTTAGTTGCAGAAGGATCAGGGAAAAAATCCCAAACACTTACAAACTCAATTCTAGGTACTCTAACATCTATAGGAGCATAAGTTCTTTCACCGTTTTCTCCTTCATCCCAACGACTAAGAGTTTTATTAAAATTAAATGGTCCTTTAACAACTCCTGTTCCTAGTAGTGCTGACTCTAGTAACGCATTTCTTATTTCAGAGGAACCGCTTGATTCTTCGATCTGATCATGGATTAATTTTTCCATGCGTCTTGCTGCCATTTGCGCAGGTTTAATTTCAATCTCTTGAGGCTGTGGACTAGTTCCGTCACTAAGAACTTCACTAGCTTCTTCTTCTAATAAGAACTTTCCGTTACTGAAGGTAGCTCCAGCTTTAAGAACTTTACCATCTCCTTTGTATCCTACATCAAATGGATTTTCAATTTCTGTTTCTTCTTCTGGTATGGGTACACTTGTTTCAATACCCGGAGTAGGATTCTGTGTATCTAAGTGCGCAAACTCTGCAACACCTTCAGGCATTTTAGTTTCTCGTACACCTATTGGGAATTTACCTGTACCGAAGACTACATCTATGAGTTGTCCGAAAGACGCTAATACTTTAGTTTTAGTAATCTTTACAAAGACTTTAGACTTTTCAGATTCTCTGAACTTTATATTTTTATCGTATAAGCCTCTGTAATTTCTGTAAGCTGTTAACCATCTATGCTCGTGAGAAACTCTTGCAGTCTCTGCATCTGAAAAACGATTTTGTATTAAGCCTACTAGATTGAGTTGTTGATCTTCTTCAAGTACTAGTTTCTTTCCTTCTTCGCCTTCAATATCTTCAAAGAAAAGACTATCTGAATTATCTATAAAGGTGTTTTCGTTATTGTCTGCCATATTGTTTTAATATCCGAAATCTGGATCCGATGGTTTGTATATTGATTCTTTTTTTATTTGCCTAATTCTTTCTAATGGATCAGTAATTCGCGGTCTACTCATTATTAAATAACGTAGCGCATCGTATGCATGATCAGATGCATTCGTGTCTACGTCTTCAGGTTTAGTCTTACTCAACGGTATACTTTGTAGTTCTCGAATTAAATTAGGACAAGTGTTAAATATTTGTAATTTAGGTCGATTCCCATTATTCTGAACTTTCAAGTACTCGTGAATTTGGATTTTACCTTGTATTCTATTTTTATCTGCTCTTCTGAGCTTATGACCTAACTGCTGTAGTGTCTCACCAACAGTAGGTCCAGTTGTTCCTGTTCTTGCCCAAGCTGCTGTATCAAGCACCCCTTGAACAGAGAACGGATCTTCTACTTCCATTTCTGTTATTATACGACCTAAATCAAGACCTGTCAAGTTTTTTTTGTATAATTCTCTATAAATTATTAATGTTCCGTCAAGTCTGTCAACTGCTCCCCATAGACAACAACTCTCAGATGAGTACCCATAATCTATTCCTTTAACTCGTTCCCACACTACAGGAAGAATAAAAGGAGGGATTACGTGAACAGTTGGATCAAATTCAACGAAGGCAGCGCCTTCAGCTACATCCCAATTGCCCTCTAAGAGTTGTCTGCGCTGGATAGGTGGAAGCGCTTTAAGCATTTCTTCGTAGCGACCATCTTGAGCTAGATAAGGATTATCATCTAATCTTGCTGGTATAAATTTACGAGTTAGTCCATCTTTTCCTATAAAAGATTTATTAGGTTCTTCTGCTTCTACATATCTTTTTTTAACCCAATGTGCGCCAACTCCTCCGGGATTTGCAGTGCATCTAAGATAAGTCTCTATACTTGAATCAGTTGTTCTCAAACGAGATGCTAGATAGTTCCAACCGAACTCAGTAGGAAGATGAGTTATTTCATCAAAACCTATCCAAGAGTATGCTTGTCCTTGATAACGATATACATCTGCATCTCGCTCAAGGAATCCAAACTCTATCTTAGCACCGCTTGGAAAGTTCCATAGCTTTTCAACTTCACGAAATTTACAGCCCGGAAATGCTTTAGGATATAATTCACGAGATTTATCTATAAGCTCTCTTAACTCAGGCATAGATCTTCTTAGTATAAGCGCTCTATGTGCTTTCTTATGCGCGTATCGTAACGGATCTACTAACATGGCATAGGATTTACCACCACCTGCAGCACCACCGTAGAGAACATCTCGCTCGCTTGCTGCAAGAAACTCTGTCTGTGGTCCGTCATTCGGATGAAAGACTACGGATTCTTCGGGGTTGTGTTTAATGTGTGCTTGCGTACTTGGATTAAGTACTTTTAAGTCTGTGTCAAGAACTACTTGATTATCTGTTTTATTATCTAACTTATTAAGTACTTTCTTTTGTTGTTTTAAGTTAGTCTTGTGTGATTTAATTTGATTCTGAAGCTGCTTAATTCTTTTTTTCTTTTTACTAACAGAACGTCTAGCGTTCATCTTAGCTTTAGTAGCTGACGAATAATGATAATTAGAGGTTCTTCCTTTTGGTCTACCGCCTTTTTTACGTGGCAAACCTGCTTTAGTTAATTTAAAAGTAACTCCGTCTTCTTCAAGTAAGTATTTCTCAGGATGTAAATCCCAGTCTTTCGTTTCTTGTGCCATATTTTTTATCTATTATTTTTTTTAAACCCATTGGAGTTATACTACGACCTGTGTGGTTCTCTAACCAATAACAACCGTCACGTAAAGAAATTTCTTCGTTGACTACCATTCCTTCGACAGCTTCGAGAGCTTCGAGTTCGTCTTCTATAGGCTCCATATACTTAGAGTCACTATCGTTTAGTCGATAGCCAAAAGGAATAGTAGAACTAGTTCTTCTTTTTAATATCTTTTTTGTTTTTTCTAATAAGCTTGTTGTCATTTTTTTTACTTTTGTTTAAAATTAATCCTTTAGGAATAATTATACAATCATCTGATGAGTTATTTTGTAACTGTCTTTCCCACTCTTGTTTGCGCCAAATCTTTGTCATTTAGCTTTTTTACTTTTAGCTTTTCTAGTGGGTTTCTTTATTACAGTTTTATAAGCTTCGTTCTTCTCAGTTTTAGGATCATCTTTTACAAAATGCCCTTTTTTGTTTCTAGCGCGAACAGTGACTGTCTCAGCAGCGCCAAGAAAGCTAGTTCTAAACCATTCACTCAAACCTATATACCAATAGTTTCTTTTTATACTCATTTTTATTTCCTCTTTATTTATTGTTGTTGTTTCCAGCAATTCAAGTTCGCTGCGACTGTTCTTCGCTCACCATCTCCAAAGAACGGATAGACCATGTGTTGCATCCAAGATGGAAACATCAACTGTCTACCGATCTTAGGTTGTAAAGATATTGACTGTGGTGGTCTTAATCTCTCAGTGTTCATTATCTCGTTGCGACCATACGTAAAAGCTAAGAAGCCGTCACAAGCACCTGAGTCATTATAAAGACTGTAGTTCTTTTCGTTGCCTATTCCTGTTTCTCCTAGCTTGCCTATTTGTTCGGGAACGAGAGTCCAACAGGTTGTACTTATTCCCATGATTGTTTTAGTGCCGTGATCATGTATCGGATTATAATCTCCTTCGAAACTATGCACTGACCACAGTTCATCAATGTCTACAGTGCGCGATTCAAACTGTGCGCCTATTATATTCGCAAAAGTATTGATGTATGTTGCTCCCATTGTTGTTATAAAGCTATAATAATCTTCTAAGCTTTTATGCTTGTGGTCCATTAAGAGTTGCTCACCTTGATGTATTTGTCCAACAAGTGTGCCAGCCAATGATTTCTTCTCTGCTGTTTCTTTGTATTCGTCTAAGTATTCGTTTAAATCATTAACAAGTTTTTTAGGTAACTGACACTCTAACATAACTACAGCAGGTAAGTTATGCACTTGTAAGTCCATCTTCTTAAAATCTAAGTCCACGTTACTTTTATCCTGCGTCTTTGTAGCTCTTTTAAGACTTTGTGTGTTTTCTTTGGTGTCGCATTGCTTGAATTTAAATAGTCAAATAGATCTTTCTTTGATGTGGCTTTCATGTAATGGTGTACGATAGAATGCTTATCTGTGCGTCTGTCGTAGTTTTTCTCGGTTGGTTTGAATTTAGTTGGAGGCATTCTTGTTTCTAAGTTTACGCTCGTTGTCTTCTTGACTGAGCTTCATGAATGTTGGTCGCATAACATTGTACATAACAAAAGGAACAAAAGCGTGAATAACTAAACACCCAACAAGTTTAAGTAATTTAGAAGCATAGCGCAGTGCAACAAACATATGCTGGAAATAAGATTCATTTACTTTTGATAAGTGCTTGTAGTTAATTTCCATTGTTATTTTGACCTCGTTCTTCATATTGTGTTCTTAGCCATCTAGTGTGTGCAAAATAATAAACTTCGAAGTGTTTGTAAGGTTCTTGACCGTGGTGTGATCTTTCATAACAATTCTCATCGTATAGCCACTTACAAAAATCCATGAATGCTTTATTGTCTGCGTCTAGTTCCTTATTATTAGTCATTGTCTATTTCTACATCTATTATATTCTTAGCGGGTAGTATGAACACACCTCCGGTATTATTATGATTAACCTCTAAGCGTTCCTTTTTTATTACGCCAACACGATCCAAGATACTTTGCGCTGCTTGTAGTTTATTAGATATTTGCGGGATAGGTCTATCTGTTTTCATAATATCGACTAACTTGAATGCAGCTTCAGGTGCGCTATTCGCTAATACGTCTGTAGCTAGATCTATTATCTCATCTTTAAGAGCTTTAACTATTTGATAATGATTACCTGAGTATCCTGCTAGTTTAGCAGCTTCTTTCGGGTTACCGTTAGTCTCTATCAGACAGTCTAGGAACTTCTGTTGTTTCTCAGTAAGGTTTTTAGACCTCTTATTCTCTTGTAAGTATGTGTTTACCATCATATTTATCTATTATAGGACTAGTTTACAGGTTTGTCAAGTTATATTTTTTAAAAAAAGTGCTTGACAAAATGAATATTTGTGTGTATAATATAATTAAGGTAGGGCAGGGTTGATATATATAGATAAGCCCTCGTTAAGCCTTGTTAAGTGCGCAAAGTAAACAGCGCATTTATCTAGTATATGATCTATTTTTATCATAAAATATTTGATCACTACATTATATACCCCCCACCCCCTATGGCACCCTGCCCACCCCTTTGAAGTTATACACAGCTTATCCACAAGGCAAGATACCTTACCATACTTTAAAAGACTTTGCAAGAACTTAATTAATTTAGTTGTTGTTTGAATACTACTACTTTAAAACTTGTAAAGTTATCCACAGGTTATTAATATTAAGAATCCCCAGCATACTTTAAAAGATTTGTCAAGAACTTTATGAAGTTTTTTTAAAGCTGTTGCGCAACTACTAAGCTCTAACTAGTATATGAGCCTTATGAAGTCCTTATAGAGTCTATGTTGTTATTAATTATGCCTCTCTGTATCCCTTACTCCACAAGGCTTTACAAGGTTTTACCTAAACTTAGCAAGAACCTCATTGAATTAATTTACTAAATCACTTGATATATTCTGAAGTCTCTATAGTGTGTCTTATATGAATACATTAAATAACATAAATAATAAAGTTAAATT
>Ga0208011_1000363_pt1 | contig 18101 bp, 3 predicted proteins | sample 7_EtaG_FD_184080 | JGI IMG/M metagenome (GOLD analysis project Ga0208011, IMG submission 184080) | Marine viral communities from the Subarctic Pacific Ocean - 7_ETSP_OMZ_AT15161 metaG (SPAdes) (version 2) | ecosystem: Environmental > Aquatic > Marine > Oceanic | place: Pacific Ocean | collected...
CACATCTTCTTCTTCATCCTCTAGCACCTCTTTATCACTAATCTTCATATATGCCCCTACTATTTCTTCTTTCTTAGTAAATAAATCTAAATTAATTTCAGGAGTTAAAATACCATCAGGTATATAGTATAATGAAGGAATCTTTCCACCCTTAAGGAACACTTCAGCTTGATCAGCATCAGGAAATATTTGATAATTAGCAAGTTGATTTAAAAACTCATTTTGTTCTACTTTATCAACATATTTTAAAAGTCTTTCCTCAAGTTCAGTTTTATTATCACGGAAAAGTTTTTTAAATTTAATAGCTATCTTCTCAGATACACTTACTAAATTTTCTGGAGTCATTATAACTTGAATAGCCTTATTATAATCTTCTGCTCTTCCATTCAATACTTTAGCATCAATAAGTTTTAATACTAATTCTTCTAACTTATCATGAATAACAAAGTCATCTTGTGTTTCGGCAATATGTTGTAAATAAGGAATTAATACATCTTTAAGTTTTTCTGAATTATCAACATCAAATATACCAAAAGGATTGCTTTTACCTAATAGTTCAGCAATTGCTTCATTTTCAGACTGTTCATCACTAACTGTACTAAGTATACTTTGTCTTAATTCTTCAATTTGAATTGGTATAATATCTTCTGCACTTTTTCTTTGAATTGCTTGTTCTTCAGTTTCATCTTTAGCAGCCTCAAGAAATTTTTCTCTTTTCTCTATATAATTAGGATGTGTTACTACATTAAAGAAATTCTGTAATAACTTTAATCTTTTTTCTTTCTCATTATAAATAGCTTGTTCTTCTGGAGATAATGGTACTAATTTTCCCTCTTCATCAACTTGAGGCTTAGATAATTCAAGTTCTGTTTTAAGTAATCTAATTTCTGATATAAGATCTTTTGTATTAGAAAGAACATTAATATCATTAGCTGCAATTTTAGATATAATTGGATCAGATGCTAATTCAGTATATATTTGATTAGTTCTTTCTACCGCTCTTTCAAAAGTATTTCTAGTATATAATGCCAACATCTTAGCATGATTAAATGCAGCTTGACTAATAGACTCCTCATCATAATCTTTTGTCCCTATTTTATATTTTGATGCATCAAATGGATTTACTATTTTATCATTTAATTCTTTATATGATTTCTCTAAATGATCCATTCTAGTAAGCATCTTCTCTAATCTTTCTCTAGTCTTACCACTTGTTATCTCCTCTTTTGTTGCATTAGGAAAAGCTTCTGCTAAACCTTCATCATCTAATTGTAGATAATCTTTAATTTGTGAACGAAACTCATACATTTTACCTGATCCTAGAACTGAATGTATACCAAGAAATATAGAGGCATCTTTAGAGTCATAGAATGATAATGCATCTCCTGCATAAGTTGCACTAAACATATTTTCATTTAATATCTTCTGAGAAAGAGCTGCAATTTTTTCTTCATCAAAATATTTTCCTGGATCATTATATACTTTATTAAGTTCACTTACTGCATTTTCAACATATTCATCACGTTTTTGTTGATATTCTTTAAACCCTTCTGGATCAGTTATTCTTTGATATAATTGTGGACCTCCTTGAAATACCCATTTCTGAGGACCTTGTACTAAACCACCCATTAAGAAACCTGACATAAATACTTCAAAACCTTGACCTGACCATTGAGATTTAATACCAGCATATGTAGATGCAAGTTGTGCATCTAATCCTCCTGCAGCCGGATCATTGTATAAATTTTTATAGTAATCAGATGCACCTACAGCTACTCCTTCTTGAAATAATTCTTGAAAACCTTCTGCTAGATTTACATTTGTATACTGTAAAAGAGCTCCTCCAAATGTTTTTAAATTTCCATTAAATCCTCTTTGTATAAATCTTCTAACTCTTGTTTTACCTGCTGCTTCAAATGGAGATTTAGTAAGTTTTTTATTTCTAAGCACTTTACTGCCAATATTATCCATTGTTTCATTAAGAAGTTTTCCTGTTCCTCTAAATCCTCTAAGTGCCCCATCAAACACAAGTGCATTTGAAAAATATATAATAGGTGCATTTAGCATTGTTGTTGTAAAAGCTGCTTCATCTGCCGTATCAAATATCTTAGTAAGATCATCTCCTAAAGGAGTTGCTCCATCATTATCTAATTGAAATTCTGAATATAGTTCAGATATTAATTGGTTTCTTACCATACCTGCTTCTAACTTACTTTCTGCCATTGCAAGATTTATTGCTCTCATATCTCTATAAAAAGCACCTCCTGTTTTAGCAACTTTAGCCCAATTAGATAATGTGCTAGCTACATTCTGAGCAGAACCAAATTCTTTAAGTACTTTATATGTATTTGGAGTAAGAGCACTAGCTGCAAATCTTCCACCTGCTCTCCAGAAATCTTTAACAAAATCTAGATTTTTAAATTTCCTTAATAAATCCCATGAAGCTTTTGAAGCTTTAGTTACATCCACCATTTTATCAACACCCTTCCCAAATCTAGCTATATTATATGCAGTTCTACTAGCAACAATAGGGGTAGCACCTCCTACTGTAGCTGCTTCTAATCCAGCTAATGCAAGTTCTTCTAGAGCTATACTAGAAAGAATACCAACTGTATATCCAGATTGTAATCCAAGATTATTAAAGAAACGTCCAGTACCTTTTTGATTACTCATTCCAATTCTCATAGCGTCTTCAAACACCTCAGAGCCATCAGTATCAGGAGAAAGATATCCATCTCCTCTAACCCAATCACCAATAGCATCATATGTACTCATAAATCCAGTAGCAGCTATCTTACTCCATTGACTTCTCATTCTAGCATTTTCATCCCACCATGTTGAATTAGCATTATAATATGATTCATTATCAGCATATGGATGGAACCCAAGTTCTTGAAATTTAGGATGATTATAGTATCTATCAAAATTACTACTTTTGAGACCAAATCTAATACCTGGACTTGCATCTGGATTAGGAGATAAATTTTGGGATTTTATTTGGTCATAAGTAGAATCCATAAATCTATAATTACTACTTAATAATGAATTATTCCTATCATAATTAACAGATTCATCACCCCCAACTGGAAGGCTTGTGTACATATTAACTGGAACACTATTTATTATTGGTGCAGCTACATCTATATTACGTATTTGGGCTGGATCTAAACCACCTAAAGGTTCACCTGATCCAGGAATAATTATAGTATCTTTAAATTCGTCAAAATCAAATGAGATATTAGTAGTTATAGGTGTTATACCTTCAAAAAGTCCTTCTTTTTGTTCTGAAGATGGACCTCCAGGTTGACCGGGTATAGGAATATCTGCAGAAGGTACAGAAGATTCAGGAACTAAATTTTGATTTGTTGTTTCTCCAATTGCCATAATGAAATATTATTGTGTTACATCAACAGTACCATCTCTTTCTGCTTGCCACTTGGCAAAATCTTGTTTACTTAAGGTTTTTTTCATATAATTTTCTTGTTTGGCTTTATTATCTCGTGATATCATTTCTAACCTTTCTTCTTGAGTATCCACTAAATAATCAAACTCAAGATCTCCTATACCTGATACATTTTTTGGTGGTGTAGTTGGACCAATTTCAAAAACAGCTTTATCTTCATTCCAAATCATTTGATAAAGTTGTTCTATTACTTGATCCTGATCATTCATATAATATTTAATTTGACCTCCTAGTGGGACATCTGTATAATATACATCATTCCGTTTTATAAGTTGCTTAGTTGTTGAAAAATACATATTAGCAATATCATAAGGATTATTATGCTTATCTTCATCTACAAATACAGTAAAGGTATTATTATGTTTTGTCAATTTTTTAAGTAATTTATTTTTACCACCAGCATCAGCAGTTTCATCAACTGAAGATGTTAAATAATTCATATATTTTTGATCTATCTGTATAATCCAACCTTTCTTTGTTCCTTGTGCATCTTCACCTCCTAGATTTTCATTATAAGCTATAGTTAAACCAGGAGGAACACCTGACTTATCATCTAGTGTCTTTGTTAAGTCACTTTTTATTTGATTCCAAAGTGGTTTTAATAGAGGATCAATTCCACCTTCTCCATATTCACTTTTTTTATCACCCCATTGCAATGACAAACTAACATCTGGTATATTTTTTATAACATCATCAATCATATAAATCTGATTTACAGCAAGTGGATTTTTTGTTAAATGGTTATACCTAAACTCATGATAATCTGTCATCCCCACATTTCCTCCTGTTTGCTCTTGATTTTGAAGAGCTGTTGCAACATCATATGTAGGTAAACCACCAGGACCAGCATTAGCACCAGTCATAATATGATTCATCTGTCCTATTGCTCCATCATAAGTATTACCAAACGTTTCTTCAAGTTCACCCAATGAAACATCAACTTTTTGTTTAGTGACAAGAGTAGCTAAATATCCTGCATCATTCCTAATAGCCGTAGCAACATCATTTTCATACCTCTCTCTAGTACCATACATTCTTTCATTGTATGGATGTTTAGCTTTATATGCTTCTAAATATGCAGCTGTTTCTGGACCTGGATGAGAACCTTGTTCATAAAACATAGTTAATAGATCATTTATATTCATATTATTTGCTTGTGCAATTGGACCAAATGTAGTACCAAGAAATTCTGTCCAAGACTGACCTCCATAAATATTCTGTTGTTGACTCATAAACTGGGCTTGAGATGGAAGCTGTTTAGGTAGTCCAAGTTCTTCTGCTGATTCTCTTAACTTATTTTTTCCATTTTGTATATATTCTGCTTTTGATATTAATTGATCATTAACAAATATACCATTAGCTTGCTGATCAAGTACTTTAATTAACTGAGAATTTTCTTGAGAAACAATATTATAAGCATCTATATACTTTGTATTCATATCTGCAGTAATTACATTAAGATTTTCCATCCAACCATTTACATACTTCTCATTCATTCTGATTGTTTTATTCAACCCTGCATATGTAGTTTCCATTAATGTAGGATTCAATTCTGCTTGTTTATGATATAATTCTAAAATACGATCATATTGTTTTTGCATTTCTTCAGGATTCTCAAAAAGATGTTTCTTTGCATTTTCCCAATTATAAAATTGTGATGATACATCTGTACCTTGACCAGTCTCTATATTTAATCCATTTGCAGGAACAACATGTTCATCATCACTCCAACTAGATGCCATATTTTGAGTAACCAGTTGAATAGAATTAAATTGTTTCTCTAACATACTAGTACGTTTATTTTGAAGAGCTATATTATTCTCTTCTATCTTTCCTGGAGGATTATCATAATAAGTTACATTTTCTTCACCGCCTGAATATGATTGTACACCAGGACCAAACTGTAATCCTGAATTTTTTTCATCCTCTATCTGTTGTTTTAATAATGCTAATTTTGCTGCTCTTGCATCTTTCTCTTGATCTAAGATTCTCTGATATTCAAATTTAGTTTTTGCTAATCCATATGGATTTGCTTTAACTTCTCTTTTTGCAGTTAAATCAGCATAACGATTTGCTGAATTTATAATATCATTTCCAATATGATAAGACATATATGCTGAATAAGCATTATTCATCATTTCTCCAATATCCTTTGATTCAGTAGTAATCTCTTTATATCTTTTTTGTTTACTATTTAACCCCCTCCATTGTGCTAATAATTCTTCTGATACTTGCCTCATATTCTTTGCATTCTCAGATCCTGGTTGTACACCATTATTTTTATTATATGTTTTCCAATTATTCTCTGATTTTCTTGTATTACTAAGATCTACTTTTTGTTGAGTAATCTCTTTATCTTCTTGGGTAATATAATTACCCATAGCCATATCATACCATGCTTTCTTAGCATTATTTATACTACCATATTTAGATTCATTAGCTTCATAAAATTTTCTTGCCGCTACATATGCTTTAGCTCTATATGCTCTTAATACAATAGGATCATCAATTATTGTTTGTTTAATATATTCAGCAGCAGGATTATATATTATTTTATTACCATTTTCATCCACTCTTCCTGTATCACGTGCAGTAAGAGTACTTCCATTTGTTTGAGTTATAATCCAGTTATTATTTGGATCAAAGACTACATCCTGTATTTCCATCCCCTTTCCATCTGCACCTGCAGTTTTTAAAGCTTCTATACCTCTTTGAACTAGATCAGCATCTGGAACATACTCTGGTAATCCTATTTTCATTGACCCATCTCTAGTGGCATTTCTAAAATCCTCTAGATTATAGTTTAATAGATCCATTCCTGTCTGCCAATATTTCTCTCTTATGGCTGCATCAGGACTCTTTCTCATTGATTCTGCTGCACCCATTTGTGATTGAAACCTTTGTGTCCATACTATATCTCTAACTATATGCTTATCTTCAAAGAAAGGTTTAAATAATGCTTTTGCTGAATCAACATTCTGCCCTAATGATAGATCTAATCCTGATACTTGTTCAAGTCTAGGTGCCAATTGTTTAGTATATTGATCCCTAATATTCTTATTATCTGTTCTAGACATATTTGCATAGACCACCTTACCATACAAATTATTCATCTCTTTATAATTAGCATCGTATCTATCTTGTCTACTTGCTAATGCATCCGACAAAAACTTAAAGTCAGGTGTCCATGACTCAGTTTGGGGGATATAATCTTTTACATGTGGTATGTATGTTGCCATATTACAAAATTACTAAAATTCTTTAAGTTTTTAAAATCATTTATATAAACTTTTTGAGTTTATTTAATTCCCCTAAGCCATTTGCTAAGAGCCATTCTACTATTTATTAATTCATTCTTTCTATTTATCTGTCCTCCATACCTACTTGATGGAATATCATCTGTTGCTACTACATCTTCATAAGAAGCAGTATTCGTTGAAGGTGCTGATGTATTAGCTTTCATTCTACTATTTATACATTCTATTAACTTACCTTTTTCACCTGCCGTAAAACCAGCTTTAATACATGCCTCTTGAGCCTGTTCCCAAGTAACATTTGATGATCCTTTATCTTTGCTAGCAAGAAAATCTTTATAATTATAAAACTGCATAGAATGTTTTTGAGGGCTATACCAATACTGTGGAGTCTGCATGTTTAATTCATATAGCTTATCAGCATGAGTCATTCTATCTATTTGAGCTTTTCTAATAGCCTCATTATCAGATATTTCAGTATTCTCAGCTTCTTTCAATACATTATTTACATCCACTACATAATCAGTGAAGTAAGTTTGATTATCTCTCTGAGCTTTATTTACAGCATCTACATTATAACCTTCAACATTATCATAAATCTTAATATTTTGATTATGTGTCTTAGCTATAGCCTCATTTGCCTTTTCACTTGCAACAGCTTGAATAAAAGCAGCTTGATCAGGATTAGCTGCCATAGCTGTATTTGCCATTGATCCAATAGTTGCTATATCTTGTGTTGGATCAAGATACATTGGATCACGCATTATAGGATCTACCTGACCCATTGCAGGAAATCTCATATTTCGTGAAAGTCTATTATCTATTTTTCCCATTAGATTTAGATCATCCTGAGGGAATGTCTCATAAGCAGGTATTTTTCCTGGTACTGGTACTGGTACTTTAGGACCACATGAACATGGATGAACATAATCCTTTTTCTCTCTTAGACACTTCTGAACCCACGCCTGTTGTTCTGCTTCTGAACAACCTTCTTTTACTATTGGTTCATTCTGTATACCAACATATTGTCCAGCTGATGTTTTACCTAAAAGTCCATCAACAGCTGACATATAGCCTCCTGCACTATCTTCATGAATACTATCAGTACCCCAACCTTCACCTTCTAAAGTTGTAGAAAGATTTGCAAAGAATTGTTCCTCTGAAGGAGATTGTCCTTCTGCATTCTTTAGTTCTCGTAATGATGCAAACATGCCTTGCCAACCTCTAATTTGACTTTCATCAAATTTTGTCATACCATATTTATCAGCAATAGCACCATACTCATTACCACCACTTCCAAAATCTCCATATTCTTTATCTGTACCATAACCTATAGATTTAAATCCTTGTAATTGTCTATTTACATTCATAAAGTTATTCCATAACTTATCTTCATCATATCCTGTTGCAAATTTAATTCCTTCAGTACCTCCACAAGAATCAGGATCTATTCCGGCCCAATAATATTTGGAATCCCCTCCTTCAAAAGATTTACATGCATTCTTTTTATATGCTTCTATCCACTTATCCTTTATACCAGAAAACTCATTTTGGTTTAACATATCTTCAAATTGCTGATGAGCTGCATCACCTTCTATTACAGAATCATGATATTGATGGCTATCACCTGGACAAGTTATTTCACCATTTGGACCTGTAGTACAAACTCTACTAGGACCTCCTTCTTCAAACTTAGGTAAACTTCCTCCATATTGATATGGTTGGTTAACATTTTCATCTTGTGCTATAAATCTACTTAAATCAGAAGCATTCCATACTGCATCTAATCCTTTAGTCATATCATAACCAGTTGAGTCAGTTTGTGTAGCTTCAGGAGGAGATCCAATCATCTGTTCCATTTCTGGAGATAATTTTAAACGTTGATTCTCTAATATTTGTGATTGTTGTAATTCTCCTAACTGAACATTAACCATCTCCATATCTCTTTTTAACTGAGATAAATTTTGATCAAAAGCCATTCTGTCCTCAATATTTTCTAAGATTTCTGGATTTGCCTTTACAGTTTGTAACATCTGTTGATATTGCGTTTGTAGTAATTGTTGAACATATACTAATTGTTGAATATCTGTGAGATCATTTGTTTCTACACCTCTCTGTGCCATTGGGATATCATTCCCATAAACAAATTGATTTAAAGGATTATCTGAAAAAGGATCTCCATCTCCCCCATCTCTCATTATAGGACCTCCACAATCATAACATGCCTTTTTACTTTTTATACCTCCACCACGTTTATAAGAAGAAGGAAATTCTTTATCTCTATACCATTTCTCCCATGGTGTTGGAATTTCTTGATGACCAAAACCTGTAGTTGCACCAGTATGGTAGTCCCAAATACTCTCTAATTCTTCAGTATTTTTTGCAAGTCTTATATCTTTATTCTTAACTGCATATTCACCAAATTGTTCTAAAGCTTTAGGGTCATTCCAATCTATACCGTGAGCATTCATATACTCAGCAAATATTTCTATTTTAGGATCAGCAACCATATACGGTTTAAAATTACTCCATGGATTTAATTTACTCCCTTTACTCCCTGTAGATGCTGCTTTAATGAACTTTTTTATAAGACCAAGACCTTTCTGAGCTTTAGGTAATTCAGTTCCATATCTACCCATTTGCTGCGGTGCTCTTTGAGACATTGCCATATATTCTTCATGTGTAGCTCCAGGATGTACTGTGCCATCTGGCATTGTGTGTGTTGGACCTCCCTGTGGCATTTGAGCTACATTATTAACTTTATCTCTCTCAGCATTAACTTGTTCAACTTTAGCAACAAACTCTTCTGGATTTATTCCTTTACTAACTAAAAAGGGATATGCTGCTAAAGGTACACCATCTTCAAAATCTTTCTTTGATTCTTGCATAAACGCAATTTGAGATAGTTTTATTTTATTTTTATCTATCATTGATTCTGCAGATCTTGTAGATATAACATCAGCAAACTCATTTGCCGCTGCTTCAGTATATTTATTTAATTGAAACTTTTTAGAAGCATCTGCAGGAGTCATTTTTTTCTTACTATCAATTCCTAATGTTGCTAATTCTTTTACAGTAAACATCATTGCACGAGTATCAGAAAATACAAAACTTTGGGGAGGTAGATTTAATGGAGTTCCTTTTGCACTATGTCGTTTTCCTCCTATATTATATAGTTCAAATACACCATCACCATCTAAATCAGTTAAAGTAGTTTCACCTTTCTCTGCCTCAAGATTAGCTATATCCCTTGGAATAGGCTGTAGTGTATTATTAGTGGTAGGAGATCCCCCTTTCTGTAAGGACTTTATTACTTTTCCATTCACTATTTTATAACCATCTGGTAAGTTTTTTATATTTACTTTCATAATTTTAACGTATAATTTTCATGTCTGCTCCTGCCTGCATTAATTCATAATATAAATCCATATCTATTTCAGCTTCTTGTTCTCCACCATGTTTAGCAGCATTTATAACTTGACTGCCTTCTGGAGGTCCTACTATTTTTGTAGTGTCTTCATCATCACTATTCCACCAATCACTTACTGCATTAAATGCACTCTTACCTGCATCAAGTGTTTTTAATACCTTACCTATATTTCCAAAAGCAGGTGCTTCAAATTTGTTTGATCTTTGTGCAGCATTATACACACCTTCACTAAACCCATGGTTAGCTTTAGTAAACCAACTTTGATCAGAATAATCTCCATCTTTATTTTCTAGATCGGTTAAGGCATATATTTCATTTGTATTGGAAGTTTCATCTCCAATTTGTAACTTTGGCAACTGTCCTCCATATTGTTTATCTGGAATACCTAAAGTTAATTTTTGCCATTCTAAGAATGCAGGATCATATGGAAAAGGAAGATCATCTCCTGTAAATTCTTGTAGCATTGAATAGTCAGGACCTCCTTGAGGCGTTGATCCTGTTAATGTCATCTCTTTACCTTCTTGTGCAGTTCCACGTATCTCATCTATATGTTTATCTGGCTTATACATTCCACCCCACTGATCCCAATCACCTCTAGAAGAAGTTTCTACTGTTGCAAATATATCTTCAGAACTTCTTGCATTTTTTTTCATCTCAGCCTCTGTTTTTTCTCTATCCATTCTCCATGCATTAGAAAGATTAGTGAGAGGATCTAATAAACCTGCTACATCTCCCAATCCTTTTGTTATTCTTCCTAATGTTCCTGTTTTTAAAGCAGCATCTCCAAATCTATATGCACCTGCAAGAGCACCTTTAATACCTGTTTCACCTTCATCTCTCCATGAACTTTGAACATCTACATCTTGTATATCTGACCATTCATTTTCTTCTGTCCAATCTATTTCCTCATCTACATTAGAACCAAACGGTCCTTCTCTAGAAGTAACTGGAGAAAGTGGATTATCTTGATACCATTGTTGTACTCTTGGATCATTCTCATAATCAAAAGACTCATCTATAGCAGGAGGATTCAATGTATTATACATTTCTTCATCAGATATAATTAAATCTTGATATGTATCAAAGTTCATCTCTGGTATTTGATTTTCACCTTCATCTTGAAATTTAGGTAATGTTCCACCATAAACAAATTGTTCTAATCCATATCTACCTTCAGTAGATTCATCACACTGTCCAGTTGCAGGATTATAAACTTTACCTTGACCTTCACAGTGAGTTATCATTCTTTGAACCTGATTAGAAGTTTCTTCAGTTTCAGATACATTTACATCAGTGGCAAATGGATCTGTAGCACCTCCTATTGTTCCTGGTCCTTGATAATTTGGATCATTTAATCGTCTATTCATCTCTTCTTGAGAAGTTGTTTCATATTCTCCATATTCTACATTAGGATTATAATTAGTCCATACTAACTCACCATCATCATTATATGATTGAAACTTTGTAATAACTCCTTTGTCATCATAATACATTTGTTGCATTGATGCATTTGCAAGATGATCTTCTACATTATCCCCATGTGTCCTATCAGTTAGAGGATTAAATGGTCTTGTTGTAAATTCTGGATTATTAACAGGATGTGTTGGTTCATTAGGATCATAATCAGGATTTGGTATCTCAATATCATCATATGTTACATTTCCCTGATCATCCATTGTTCTTAAAGAAAATGCAGCTTGATCAGGATTATCAGCATCTGTATACATTTCATGCCTATCCTTAAAATAATCATTCATAAGCATAGCATTTGCTTGCTGTGGTGTTTTAAAAAGATCTCCTCTAAAATAGTCACCTTTATTCTTATTATAGATTATATCAAATGCAACATCTTTTGATATTAGTCTTGTATCATCAAAAGGGTTTGTTATTGTATGCCTTTTGAAATCTTGCATACCATATTTTTCACCTGTATCAGGATTTATTCCGTGATATTTTGTTTTAAATCCTGTTCCAATTCCTTTAACTAAATTTTTTCCAGCACTAAAAAGACCAAGCATTGCTCCCATAGGAGAAGCAGGATTTAATGGATTATAGTTAGGATTTCCTAGTGTATAATCATCCTTACTACCATAAAGAGATGTATTATATCTAGGCATATGATCCTTAAACATCTCAGGATTATCTTTCATCATCTGTTGTATAAGTTTGGCTTTCTCATTCTCCTCTGATGTATTCTGAGCATTTATTGCAGCATTAATATCTTCATCAGTTTCTCCAGTATTTTGATATTCAGGAAGATCATTCATAAGATATTGATATCTTCCCAAGTCTTCTGGATAAACTTCAAAAGTTTGTTTTTTCTTATTTTTTCTTTTTCTTCCCATTATTATTTTAATTAAATTATACTACAGTTATAATATACTAAAAATCAAGGACATTATCTAATTATTAAGTGACTTCATATAATCTATAACAGACATGTTTGACTTTCTAGCATCATTATAATAAATTCTATTAAGTTTGTCATATATCTTTTTTAATTTCTCTTCTTTCTCTGTTCCAATAAATAATCCATTTACATGAGCCATATAAAATTCTATTTGTGATTCAATAGGTATCCCTTTATCCTCTTTATTTGTTTTATTTCTTAAGTCAGAAGACACTTTAATCTGTTCTAAAGGAGTAGGAACTACTGGTTCTTTATAAACAAAAGAAGGAACCACCTCTTCTTTTTCTTTCTTTGTATTTAACATTCCTAAATTTCTTAAGTGATCTAATCCTGATTTAGAAATTTCTTCATTATTATCATATGCTGTAATAAGTTTTTTAGTCCTATCATGTTCAATTCTTTGTTCTCTTATTTGTGATGATATGTCTATAATACTAAAATCATCATTCCCTTTTTTATCATTTCCACTATAATATATCCTATCATAAAAAGTACCTGGACTTTCTGTTTCATATGATACATAAGGTAGATTTTTAGTATCATCATATTCCTTTTTAATATTATATCTTCCAAGAATTCCTTCTATTTGTTTTTCAGATCCATACTTAAACTTAGGTAAGAATGCTCCATTATCCATCATATCTCCAATAATCTCACGATTATCTTTAAGAGATTCATATCCCTCTTTATATACTGAAGATACAGAACCACCAAATTTATATGTATGAAATTTTTTAATTGGAAGTCTAGGACCTGTATGATCTAATCTAATATACTTATTACCAAGGTCATTTGTAATAATTTCATATGGATAATCCTTTCCAAAAACTTGTTCAATATCTTTCTTAATTTGTTTTTCTGTAGATTTATTTAATATAGTTTGATACTCAGGTTTATATGCTTCTGGATTAGCCTTATAATCTACTTCTGGATTCCACCCTTTGGATGTTAAGAATTCATTTCTAAGACTTTCTATTTCTCTTATTAAATTTCCATTCGTAGAACCCCAAGATGGTTGAGGCTGTCCTCCATAGTTATCTCCTTTTAACCTACTTACTTTATTAGTAACAGGATTTGTATAATGAACAATCATCTTACCTGATGGCTCTTTATCAAAAACAAAAGGTCCTACATGGTGCACCTCACGATTACTGGAAAATGCATTTTTTATCTCATCATTAAACTCATTCCAATTATGACCAGTCCACTTATACTCATGATATAAAGGATTAGGTGATCCCCATTTGTTTGCATCATATCCTTGAGTTTTTGCAACTGTTTCTGCTAATGGAAGATGTACATGTGTATTACCTAGTTTTGTGCTATAATCTATTAACTCAGATAATAATATTACAGGAGCATTTTTTTTATAATCTTTTAACTTTAATGATAATTCACTCGGATTTTCAATATTATATAATTCCTTTTCATTTATTAAGATCTGATTTTTATGCTTTGCTACATCATTAATATATTGTTGCTTAAAATGCTTCACCTTATTATCCATATGCACTTTAAACTGAGGAGTCTGTATTATTTCTAATAACTCATTCTGAGTAAGATCATTAAAAGATGTTCCAGTTCCTGTAAGTACTAAATCCAACTCTGATAATTCACCTTTAGTAGCACCATTCCAAAAATCCTTAACTTGTTCATGAAGACTTCTACTTGTCCAATGACCTAATGCTTCTTCTTGTAATATTTTTTTAATCCCATCAACATTATTTATACTCCCTCTCAGGTTTATAATATTATCTCTTACCTCTGTAGTAGGAGGAACTTGAGGTTCTTTCAGTACACGTAAATACTCATCAAATGCTCCTTCTCCCACATTTCTGCCTCCACTTTTTACATTATACCTTTGTGCATAATCTGATTGTTTTTCTACTGATACTGTTGTCTTAGGATAGTTAGGATCAAACATTATTCTATTATGACCTAATGTTAAACCACCTTCCTTGCCAGAAGAACGTGGATTTTCTATTGGGGCAAAATGAGTAGCACCTACACTTAAATCATACATAGGTACCGTTGGAGTATTAGGTATTAATGTTTGTAAAACATGAGGTTGCATTTTGTCTCTTAAATTTTGTGCAGCATCACGCTCTCCAGCACTTTGGGAGGTAGAGAATATCTGAAAAGGACTATCTGAACCTGTCCAATAATCTTGCATGCGTGTATCACTTGGCATTGGTAATGATTTAATACTTGGAATAATTAATTGTGGATTTATTGTTTTGTTAACTTCTCCAATAAATAAATCTTTATCTACAAATTTTTCATTTCCTAAATTTAAATCATCAAATACAGTCTTCATCTTTTGTCTATCATATAACTGAGTTGAATTTAAACCTTTAGTTTTATTTATGTATGAACTTAATGAGTTAGTATTAATTAAATTTTTATCATTAGTCAAACTAAGTATATCTCCACTAAGAAGTGATGAGAGTTGGAAGTCTGGATTAATAGGTTGAGATGCTTGTATATATCTCTGCCAGTCTGAAAAAGTCTTATAGGGCTTATCGTTCCAAGAAAGTGGCTTTACCAATAGATTTTGTGGTAATTGGCTTATACGATTTCCAAAGATATTATGAGTAATGCCCCTTCCAGGTGGTGATGGTGGTTTTCTAAAAATATTTTTAAGTGCATTCCATCCCTTTGTTATACTTCCCAATTTACCTCCCCATTGTGCTTTTGGTAGTGAACCTCCATATTTTTTCAATTTTGGTGCAGCATAAGCAGGATTTAAATTATATTTTGAAAAATCTTTTAGCGCAAAATCCTTCATTATACTCCATTGTGATGGAGATTTACTAAAAGGATTTACATTGAATGTTGGTGGTAAAGGATATTTCATATTCATTGCATTCATAAATGCAGTCTCACCATATGGATTAAATGCTGGAAGAGTTTTATTAATAGTTCTCCATTCCTTCAATGTTTTTGGTATAATGCTAAGACCCGTATTTCCTATACCTGACATTTCTACTGCTCCCCATCCAAGATTTTCTGCCATGCTTCCATAATCTTCCTTCTTATAATCTCTATAAGCTTCTGGAAATGTATTTATCATTGCATTACCTGCAAAACCTGTATTAGCTACATTACCAAGATTAAGTGCTCCTGCTGTTCCAGGAATTGGTACTCTCATGAGTGCTCCAAGACCTGCAAATCCTGCTCTTAAAGCTCCAGCCCCAGCAACTGCCAAAGGAATACCACCCATTAAAGAATTCATCTCAGGATTTTTTCCATAATCAACAAACATTGGATTCTTTACTTGTTCTCCATCAAGTGTTATATATTCATTACCTGTATTTGCTCCTATTGCTCCTCCTCCATAACCTCCTTTATGACCTTCAAAATAAGGATTACCACTATACATAATAGCATCTTCATAATTATCTGCAGTTACCATTTGACGATCTGGAACATAATCATCCATTTTACCACCTTCTTTTATCCATCTTTCAAAATGAGGAAAATTATCTACTCCAGAATTTTTTTGTGCTGTTTCCCATTCTTTATATAACTTATCTATTGTAGAACCAATATTAGCATCATATAGTATATTTGATATATCTGTTGATTTAGGATCACCACTGTTATACTGAGTTATATCTTGCAATGGTTTTCCTTCTACAGACAGAGTTAATGGATTTAAATTATATTTCTTAGCAAATGCTAATGCATCATTAGCGTTTTTAAAATCTCCTGTTCTTTCTTCTTTTTCTGATACACTTTCATTTATATATGGATAAGCCTTATCACCACCACTTGGATCTGGCCCCCAATATATATTCCTTAAAAGATTAAGATCGTTTTCATCTATAATATCTTTATATTTCTCAACTGCAGTTCTATGTAGATTATAAGCTTCTGATCTTCCCTTTTGTGTACTCATATCTGGTAACCAATCATATAGAGTATTATAGAAACCAGATGCAACTGAATATTTAGCACCAGGCCATGTAGATTCATCATCTAGAAGTATACCCGACTTATTCATTACTCCTTCTTGTAGCTCAAGCCATTTGTATAATTGTTCATCTGTCCATTTTTGCTCTTTACCATCTTGAGCCTTTGCTAGTGAACCACCATCTTTATATCTTATAAATGTTGTTCCATCAATTGGTTTATTTAATTCAAATTGTTGTGTTAGATAATTATACATAGGCTCATTTTGTATTGGTACCTCTGTATTTGCTTGTGGATTTGGTAACCCTGTAGTATATTCTCTATCCCCACTAGGACCAACATATCCTTTATCTCCTGATAAAATTAAATCAGGTCTTCCTTGAAATAACATATAGTTATGTTGAGGACCTGTAAAATCTCTTGAACGATTTACATATCTTGTTATATTACTTAAAGGATCTGGATTCATTAATCCTTCATTAACCATAAAATCTTTTCCTCCTATATTTTGAAACAAAAGACCTGTACCTCCATATGATTCTAAATTTTTTGTTTTTTCACTACTCAGATAATCCCATGACCTTTGAGCATCTGTTAAATTTCTATTTGCATCTAAGAGAGATTGTTTATCAGATATATCTACTAGATTAGGATTATTTGTTATTGAAGTTAGTAATGACTTATTATATTCTGGTTTTCTATACTCAAAATAATTGTCTAATAAATTACGTCTAACCTCTTCTTCCGTTTTTCCTGCATATACAAGACCTCCTTTATTTCCTTTAAAGGAAGGATAGCTCCAACCAGGCTTAACATAAAATTCAGTTCCATAATGATCTGGATCAAACTTATGAGTTGTTTTACCCTGAAAGGTTTGCATCATATTATTAGGAACAATTCCTTTATTTAATACTTCAGCAACCTGGTTTTCATACATCTCATTTGCTATACTCTCATTATAAGTACCACTTACTCCTGGAAAACTTAGATTTTGTCCTAAATAGGTACCATCATTCAATCTTATACTTCCTTTAGGTATTCTTAAACTGTTACCTATATTAAGACCTATTCTTGAATCAGGATTGTTAGCTGCAAAATCACCTAATCTAGTAGCATATTCAGGAGTATTAAGCAATCCGTAATTTTGAAGTAAATAACTAAATTCAGGATCATCAACTGCAGTAGATAATTGTTTATTGAGTTGAAATTTTTCAAAATTAGTTAAATTCCCCAAATTAGCTCCAGAAAGATTTAACTCTGGAACAAATGTTTTTGTTGGATCAAAATTTATACTAGCCTCATTCATTCCTCTTACATCAAAATTAGTAGGCTTTGTTTTAAGTAAATCTTTATAATGGGCTGCTCTTGCTCTTTTAGAAAATGGTGACATTAACCATCTAAGTCCTTTTCCAAATTGAGCTTTTGGTAATTGACCACCATATTTTAGATCAAGAGGTTGTCTTTTATGATCTCCAAACCAATCTGTTTTTAAATCTGACCATTCTCTATCAAATACACTTCCTTGATGTTGTTCTTCATATACTCCTTCTTCTACTAAGAATTTTAAAAAATCTTCATACGACATGCCAGAGTTTGCAGCATTAATTCCTAAATAATTATTTCTCATAT
>Ga0208011_1000365_pt1 | contig 17999 bp, 8 predicted proteins | sample 7_EtaG_FD_184080 | JGI IMG/M metagenome (GOLD analysis project Ga0208011, IMG submission 184080) | Marine viral communities from the Subarctic Pacific Ocean - 7_ETSP_OMZ_AT15161 metaG (SPAdes) (version 2) | ecosystem: Environmental > Aquatic > Marine > Oceanic | place: Pacific Ocean | collected...
CTAGCATATTGATCTGGCTTGATCAATATGATGGCAGGTCAACGATGCTTGCTAAGAACGCTGATGGTAATTATCAGTTTAAGACCAAAGTTAAAAAAGGCGAAACGCTACCTGACAGCGAGAATTTAGGAAAAGAAATTACTAGAAACTTGTTTGGTAATCGACAAGGATTGTACATTTCTCCCGATCAAATTGAATCCATAAGGTCCCTTATCCAATTCGTGGAAGACGGTGGAACAGTATCTGGCTGGTTTGAAGGCAAAATGACGAAAGGTGGGTCTTTAAAGGTCCCTAACTTTTGGGCAGCTATTGCCAGAAGCAACCCAGACGACATCCTTGACCGGCAAGCTATTTTGTATCAGATTCTTGCAGGTGAAGTTACTTTAAAAGATATGAACAGACCAATTTTTACTGATTCTAAAATGGGCCTTGAATTGTCTGAAGCGTTTAAAACGTTTCCTATGACTGTTGACAGGCATGCGTTCGCTATAGCACTAGGTTATTCAACTCAGCCTCACACCGATGCCACTATGATTGCAGCTTATGACCCAATCAAGTTGGCTTATCTTGCTGCTGCTGAACTTATTGGCGACGTAAAGATGAACAAAAGATTAGCTGGTGGTGGTATTGATCCGTCAGGAAAAGAATTTGGGTTAGACCCAAATGAATTACAAGCGCTTACTTGGTTGCGTTGGAGAGAGTTGCGAGATGTCACTAGAAGAGGTGAGCTAACTGTTCCTGCTCCCGGACTTTTTGCTGAAGGCGTTGGGCCTATAGAAGTATTTTCAGATAGGATTCTTCAATTTGTCAGAGGTCAACTTCCAGATGGTGTAGATCTTGGTGGTCCAAAGATAGCTCCTATGGGTCAGAAAGCTTCTTTTGATGATTTTGGTAAAACGAAAGGCACAGGGACTAGAACTGCGCAAGGTGATTTGAAGGCGACACAAACAGGTTACAACAGTGTAATCCTTGAGATAACTCCAAATGGTGCTAGGTGGGTTGCTAAGGATGGCAGTGGACCTAATCAGTTTACATTTCCTTCGCAAGCTACTAACGCCGAAGGTTTAGCTGTTCACATGCCACGTCAAGCTTTAGTTGTAGATGATGTTAATGCCCAGTTGCAGAGAACAGCCGACACAACGTATATTGTTCTTGATGGTGTTAGGACTCCAGCGAGTACAGGCGGTAGGTTTAAACCAGAGGGTTCTTATGTGGCTGGTTTGGATTTGGCTTCTCAAGGCGTTACAGGGCTTCACACTAAAGGTAACCACATAGTAATAAGTATTCCTAACATTGTTAGTCAAACTACTAACACTAACATAATGGCTACTGTGGCTGGCCTTCAACACCGTAAGGCTCTTAGTAACCATATGGGAAGCATCAAAGGGCATTTGAATGATGTTGTTGAGTATGAGTTTTTGGTTAATAAGCCTCATACTGGCAAAGCAACAGTTTGGAGGCATCCTGAGATAACTGACTATGATGGGGCCCCAATGGACTTTTATTCTCAACGTGCAGTTGAGGAACACATAATGACCAATAAGAGTGCTGAAGGTCTTGATCCACTAAAGGCAGAGCGTATGCCTGACCTTGTTGAAGAGCCAAGAATAGAGTTAATTATTTCTTTTGCGACAGGTGAAGACCTTCGTAAAGCTCATGCTATTTTGACAGCTCCTCAAGCTGGGGCCAAGTCAAATGCTTTTACTGGGGTTAACACTCCGTACATTTCTCAGATGATTGCAGGGTACACGGCTCATGGTGGAAGAAGAACTGTGAGTGGAAGAGCACTTGAGTTAGAACCTCCAAGATTGCTTAGATCGCAAAGAACTGCTTGGCATTACAAGACCGAAATTGAACTTGATCCAGTTATTTATGGTGAGATAGCTCAATGGTACGATAACTACGATAACCCTATGAATAACCCTCTTGGTATTACAAGTAGGGCAGAGTTGGAGCTGGCTGCTAGGCACGGCGATCCAGCAGTTAGTGGCGCATATAGGCCTGTGCTTAAAGCTTGGCAAGCTTTTGAAGACGAGATAAAAACCCAATTTGCTTACTTGCAAGAATTGGGTATCAAAGTTGAGGTAGTAGATGTTGATCCTTACGCATCTCCTCTGGAGATGATAAAAGATTTAACTGAAAACAATGCAATTAAAATCCTGTCTACTAAAAGTACAGGTGGGCATCCTTTCCTACCAGATCATGTTAATGACATGTGGAGAGCTGTCCATGACGTGTTCGGTCATGCTTCTGAAGGAACTAACTTTACTCGCCATGGAGAGTTCTATGCAGCAGCAAAACACCTGATGATGTTTTCTGAAGAAGCTCGTCCAGCTATGTTATTTGACTCGATGGGGCAGAACGCTTCTTTGATTAAAAATGGAAAACATCCACCTCAAATTATAGGGCTTTTGCCTGAAGAGTATTGGCCTAATTCTGAAATATGGGGCGATAACACTCCATATGCTAAAACTCCTACTAATCAGCGTGTGATAGATCATGGCCATCAAGAGCAAGTTTTGGATTACAGGGTTATTACAGACCCTGCCGAAATGCCTGCTGATGTCCTTAAAGTAAATGAACATTATTTCGTTGATGGAAGTGGCACTATCATGGTGCATAACTCTAAGCAGGGCACTCCTACTAATATGAATACAAGAACTGTAGGTATTCTTAGAGGCGAAAACAGCTTGGAAACTTACATGGATGGGGAAACTGGGTTATATACTGCTGGCGACCCTACCGATAGTAAGAGAGCTGTCGGTGATGCTGGCTCTACCCAATTCCAAAGAGGCGCTTCTCGTGGTGAACAAGGCGTTGAAGCCATGGTAATTGGCAATACAAGGTACTCTGGGGGCAAGTATCAGGAACACAATGGGAAAAGGATCCCTGTAAGGATGGTTCCTATTGAGGAACTGGCTGACATTCCTGACTGGTCGTGGAATGCAAGCAGAAGAGGCATTGAAGAAATGGAAAATTTAAAAGCTTCTATAACTGCAAACGGTTTTGCATCTCCTGTGCAAGTAATGATTAACCCTGTAGGGAGAGCTGAGATTGTGGGCTCTATGGCTCAAGGTAACCATAGGTTGACTGCTGCTAGAGAATTGGGATTAACTCACGTTCCTGTCATAGGAAGATGGGACATAGATTTTGACATGAAGGCAGGTGAATTACCCGGTTCTACTGCTAAAGGAACTGCTCAACTGACCAACGTTGATCCCAATAAGGCCAAACAAGCGAGGGCAAATTGGGATATGGATCGGGTTCAGAACGATCACTATTTTGATATTAATGATGTATTAACGGCAGAAAACCCTAACCTTAAAAAAACTGCAATAGATAAAAAACTTATTGCAGATGAGCCTGACGATTTTGGTCTTGAGCCTTCTGATCCTGCTTGGATTCAGTACAATAACCTTGAGGAAGGCCCTATGGGCCTTACTTGGGGAGGTAAGATTAGTATTCGTGGTGACATTCGTGTCGCACACAAGACTTCTACTATGGATTCTCTGCAACAACCGGGTCACATTTTTGGGGTAGAAGTTGCAACTGATGTATATAAATCAGGCCCTAATAAAGGGCAACCAAAGTATGAGAAGCCAACTAATATAGTGATGTACATTCCTGAAGATCCTAGAGCAATGCCAGTCATTGCGTATAATTCGGAATCTATTTCTGGACTTCCATTGCACCGGCAAGTTGTTTTGCAAACTGCTAAGAAAGATGGAACATTGCAGAAAGCTACTGCAAGCATACCTTTGCTTGTTGTCAAACCTTTATCTACTTTAAATCAAGATGGGCGAACAGCAGCTGGAAGAACAGCTGACATTGAACTTGTTACTAAAGTATCTGAAACTCTTAAAAATTCTGGCTTGGTGTTTGGTGGACTTAAGGTGATGAAAGCGTCGTAATGGATCCAGTAAGCATAGATAAGAACCTTAGAACTATTAAAGCTATTGAGAGAAGCTGGAACCAGCCTAAGTTACCTGACATGGTTTCTTTAGATCTTGCTGCTATGTCTGGACTTAACCAGAAACAAATTTCTAATTTTATGTGGGGAATTGATTCTGATGTTGGGAAGGTAATTAACAAGCCTTCCCCTACTCTTGATTTGAGAAACAACATTGAGTTAATGTCGTTTCAAACAGAACCAGATGTAGAGCCAGTAACTAATCAAGAGCATGGCAGTAACGGTCCTTCTAAATGGAACAGAATAATTTCTGACGTAGTTGGTCTGCCACCTGCTCAAGCTTACGATGAAGATGCTGTGATGAATTGGAAAATGCAAATGGTTGAATTAGGGAGGCTGCCGAGAAACACCCCTATTGATAATAGGTGGGGACCTGAATATGATGCTCTTTGGAGAGACCAAATGGATGACCATTGGGAAGCTCAATGGAGGGGCAACAAATACGGTGCTATGTCTGTTGAGAGTATCGCCGAATTGATGGGGGAATGGCTGTCGCCTACTGGTTTATTTAAGGCAGCTGTTCATCTTGACCTTATACCTGACTTTGCCGAAATAGGCAGAGAAACCACTTGGAATCCTTTGACATGGTGGAAAGCTATTGACGATGTTGCCCTTCCTGTCCTTAACTGGGGCCTTATGCTTACTGGTGTTGGGGAAGTGATGCTTGTGAGCAGGGCAGCTTACGCAGGTACCAAGGCAGCTGTAGCTATAGATAAGGCTTTAGATGCATATAAGACTTTTAATGGTGTGACTCAAGCCACTAGGCTTGGAAGAGTAGGGGCTAGCGTAGCTGGTTTCGGAACTAAAGTTGGCAAGTTGCGACATGGAGATGATATTGCTAAAGCAGGTCAAGCTGCATTGCAAGGTATTCGTGCTCCCGGTTTTATTGGTTCTAAAATGGCTAACTCTTCCAGAACAACGCTTCAAACTATGGGGAAATGGAGCAACCAGTGGAGGGGATATAATTCGGTTGCGGTAGGTAAAACCTTAACGCAACAAGGCATGAGGATAGGTCTTGCTGGTAGGCTTCAAGGGTCTTTAGGAATTGATGATCCTGGTGCGACAGGGTTAGATTTCATCCCCGGTGTAGATTCAGCTAGCCAATGGACTTACAATACTCTCCCTGCAGCTATCATATATGAATCAATGTTTACCCCTACCCACATGTTGGCTGTAGGGACTATGAAAAATCTAGCCCCCGGTGGTGTATTGCGAAGCTTTGCTAACGTTGGTAAGGAAGCTAACGTTTCTGAAGATCTGTTTAGCGGAGTTGAAACAGCGTTAGATTTTGAAATTGCACAAGCTATCACAAGGGGCGAAGATGTAACTGGTTTAGAACAAGCAAAAGCTGCTTTTGTTAAGAACTCTAAAGAGCATGGTAGAACTAAAGCTTTGATGTATCATATGTTTGATGATTGGACTGATATAACTACAGAAGCTCCTTTGGAGATTCAAGAGCGATTTGGTGCACATGTAACGTACATGGCTGTCATGGCAGCTATTGATCATGCTGCACTTAACCTTTCACCTGCTTTGGTCAGGACTTCTACAGCAAGAAAGAACGTTCAATACCATGCTGCAAGGAACCAAATTATTAATCAATTAAGGTATATAGATCCTGATGATTACGAACAACTTCTTGTAGCTAGAGCTTGGGAAAGAGCAGAATCGTATAAAGATTTTGAAAGAATCCTTGCTGCAAGCAGAGAAGCTCTTGCAAGCGATAACACGATGCTAACCGGATTGCGTGCTGCTTACATTGATGGCCTTAAAGAACTAATCAAAGTTCATAATGCTAAAAGGCAAGATACTTTCAAGATGTTGATGGAAGGCCATTTGAACGCTGGTGTTCTTAAGGAGTATATGGGAAGATTCCATAGTACGTTAGGGAAAACTTGGAGAGAGTTTTCTGATGGCATGGAAATAATTGACTTGAATGTCGCTGAGGGTGCGCTTGAGGGGGCTAGATTCAGTCCTGCTTTGACCGATGAAGGTCTTTCAATGCTAGATACTGGATTGGAATTTGCTGAAGGTTCTCAAATGGGCGACATTTTGAAAATCGTAGAAGACCCAGAGTTTTTGGATTTTGCTGTTCAAAGCAAAACATTCAATCCTTTAAATAAAGCTCCCAATACTCAGGGTAGGTTTACTGTCGCTAAGGTAGGTACAGTCACTAAGCAGGATAAATTGAAGCACGCAGCTTTTGTAGAGCAGTTGCTTCATTTGAGGACAACGGCTTTGAAGTTTTTCAAAGCGACTGACGATCCAGATTTTCTTATTGACCCTGCTGCAGGTGGTGCATTAAATGGTTTAATTGCTCAAGTCAGCGGTGATCTTGCTCAAATGGACATTAAAGCTCTTGATGCTGCTTTAAGACGATCAGGTATGAAGGGTACTGCTAAGACTCCTTTTGATGCTATGGAAACTATGGCAAAAAGAAGAGCGAGGCTTCTTCGGATTGTGAGGTACGCTCAACAGCAAGGAATGAAAGTTGATGGATATGAGGACCTGTTTATTCAGGTGAGGAAAAAGTTAGATGATCAAATATCTTACCTTAATAATGATCCTCGTTGGATGATAGATTGGGACGTGACTGACGTTGCTGAAGGCCTTGACCCTGTTGTATCTTTGAAAGCTAAGTCAAATTCTTTAAGGCGAGGTGCTACCTTTACAGCAGCTGAGATAGATCCTTCAACTGTTCCAGCTGGCATGGTAGAGGAGCTTAACAAGAAGGGTTACAAACTTGTTTATGGTGTGGAGTACGCTACTCCTGCCGACCTTAATGATTTCATGGTTGAAATGACTGACTTGAAAGATGCTATGAAGTACAGGGAAAGCCTTGGAATGGACACTCCTTTAAGTAGGCACATGAACTCTTCTTTGAACACAGCTAATTATTGGAGGGCTAGAGCTGCTAGGGCAGCTGCTAAACCTTTTACAAGGCATACGAGAACTGCCGAAAGGCACTTGTACACTGCTGCTGCTAAATCAGCCATAATGAATAACTTTAGGCACATTAACAATGGTAAAGGCATGACAGATGCTCAATACAATACTCTTAATCAGGTTTTGCTAGGGATAACTCATCAAGTCAAAAACGATTATGATCAGTTGCTTAAGCAAGTAAAGCTTGATGCTGTCGGTAGAACGTATCAGGGTGGTTTGATGAAGAAGGTTAGTAACTTGAGGGTTTCTTGGACTCCTCAAGTGCCAAATGATTTAGTTAGGACTAAGGCCTTGCAAGCGGTTTTGACTGATTTCTTAAGTACAGGAACTTACAAGCTTAAGGACATACAGGGGGAGCTAAGCAAGGGCGCTCTAATGGGGAAAGCTCCGGCTAGGGAAGCTAAGACAGTGAATTTGGATTTCCTTATTCCCGAAGAAGCTGCCCAGTATAGGCAAGCTTTGAAGGAAGCTGGTGAGATAAAGGATGCTAAGAAAGCAAAGGATGCTGTAGTAATAGCTGATTCCCACTATGAGAACGCTAGAAAACTTGCTGCAGCCAAAATCATAGATTCTCTTAAGAACTCTAGGGTTATTGGTAGAGAAATTAAGGGTAGTGCGACGAACTGGTTAGACAAGATTCAATCTACGCCTCAATTAACGAACACTATGAGATTGTTGGCTGGTAATAGAAAAGGCATTGAGTATGGAGGGTCTTGGCAAAGAATTATGGGCTTGTTCGCTCGCAGTGCCGGTGGCGGAATTGGTGCTGGTATAGCTTCAGCTAGTTCGTTTAGTTTAGAGGATGGTTGGGATTGGAAAGACGATTTTGCTATCCCTCTTGTTGGGATGGCTGCTGGTAGGGCTTTGACCACAAGAGTGATGGTTGGTTCTCAGAATGTTTTCAAGAAGACAAGGTTCAGAGACACTAAACTTGGAACGCCTATCAGGAACGCTTTTGGAGATGCTACCCTCCTTAAGGCTTCTCTCAAAAAAGTAGAAGACCTTGGTACATATCCAGATGTTAAGAAGAGCCTAAGTTATCTTTCTAGGCAAGCTGCTAGCATTGACCAAGGCGCAGGCCTTTCCGGAAAAACAGGTGACGTGTTTGGTAAGGCGCTTAGGTCTCAGGATTTAAAGGCTTGGTCATACATAGGTGATAGTTTAGCGTTTTGGCGTGACTTTTTCAGGTTTAATCTGTCTCCTGTTTTTGATGCTTCTCGTTATTCTGAAGCAATAGTGCTTGGCCAAATAGCTTCACCTCTTGAAGCAGGGAAAAGTTTACGCTTTAATCTTTCTCCAAGTAAATGGAGAAAGACAAGGATGCAAGATCTAGCGAAAGCAGCTGGCCATGATCTTAAAGGAAACAAAAGTCTTAGAAATTACTACAAACAGCAAGCTTTGGAAGAATGGAACGAAGTTCAAACAAGGTACAGGAACGCTGCAGTAAGGTATCAAGATTTTGATTATGATGCTTTGGAAGCAGCTACTGCTAGGTTCTCTCAAGTAGGTATTTTAGGTTTTAATACTTATGATTGGGAAACTTCTATGTTCGCTGACCTTGTGTTGTTGCACGGCATGGATGATATAGAGGCGTACAAGGCAGCTAAACACATGTTTACTTATGGCATCAATCCTAGGTCCCCAGCTGAAGTTACGATGAACGCTATCTTTTTCCCATTCAGCTTCACAAAGAAAACCATGGGTCACGCCGTTAAATTCGCAGGTCAGGATTGGTCTAGGACAGCTATGATCCATAATTCTTTGCGTACATATTACGAACTTGACGATAAATACAACCTTGACGACATGTACGAAGCTTACCTTCCTGCTTTTGATAAGGTTTCAAGGCTTAACTTGTTAGCTGCTGGCGTTTCTTTGGGACAATTTGGTGGCGCTAACAGGCCTTTGATTGACACAATGTTAGACCTTCCTCTTTTACCTGAGGGAACTATTCAGCCGGTAATGAAATCGCCTTTGTTGAATGGTTTTATTCCTCAGGTGTTTGATATAACTGACAGTAACAGTATGAACGAAGCTTTTGATAGTTTCCAACGAACACTTCCAATTATTAACGACATAAATGACATGGTAGATCACCTAGGCCAGCAATGGTACATGGGTAAAAGCCTTGCATCAGGCGGTCATGGTGTTGCAAGAGCCACTGAAGAAACTATGGGATGGGAAGCAGCTGAGGGCATTAAGATTGCTTTGACTGCTATGATTGAGGAGATCCCTAACAAAGACTGGGGCAATAGGTATAGCGTAGGGATGCCTAAAGACCATCCGTTTTCACATTTGTCGGTTGGTGAGTATTACGATATGGAAATAGAGAACCTTTATGAAAAGTATCCTGCATATAAAGATTTAGTTGATTCTGGTGTTGGTGTTCAAAGAGGTGTCGCTCTAGCAGCTGAACAAGAAGATCTCAGGAATACATTTAAGGAACAAAGAATCCCAATCAATGAACCTGCTAAAACTTTTCAAGACCCTGAAAGCGATGCTTTTAAGGCTTTGGATTACGAAGGAAGAGTAGGGCTGATGCTTGAGTGGAGTCAATTTAAGATAGAAAAGGAAAGCTTCTCAAGGAATCCAAGTGATAGAGAGAAGGTGCCAGACATTAACAGGGAAAATCCAGCTACTAATATAGATGCTGCTACGGTAGATGCTATTAGAAGACAATACATATCTTGGGTTAATGCTGACGGTGCTTTACTTGCTGCATATAATAGGCATTTGTTGCCGATATGGGGCCCTATAACGACAAGACACATTTCGGGAATTGATTGACATGGATCAAATTTGGATTAAACTTTTTACATATGAATATCTGAACCTTAAGTCACGTTCTGGTTCAATTTTGTGGGACCCAGCCGTCCTTCCAAGGGTTGAAGGGTTTGTGGCAAAAGCGTTAGCCAACATGGAATGGGAAGGTAAGTCTCCAAAACAAATAGCTATCGCCCTTGCTCAAGACGTAAATTTGAATAACGACATTAGAAACGATATTGAAGGCGATTCAGTTGGCTATAATTTGGCCACAGGAGATCTGCTTGAGTTCGGCACTAGTGCATCAATAGAAGAAAAAGCAGGTAAGGTCTTTGAACTGAAAGGATTTGTTGGATCCTCTGCAACTCCTGACTACACAGTTGGCGACTCTAATATATCTGCATCGTTTTATGATTATGAGCTGGATGCTCGGCCTAGTGAAACTACTGTAGAAGGTGCATCAGATAAAAATACTACTTTCAATGTAGTGGAATCAAGTCTTGATGTTTTAGACACTCAAGAGACTTATCTTCGTGAGGTCGCTAGGATCAATAAATTAGTTGAGGTTCCTAGATTTTTTAGAGACAGGCAAACTCTTCAAAATTTAGAAGCAGATGGGTGGATTGAGAAAGTCAATCCAGTAGAGGCAGATGAGCAAGTTAGAATCTCTGAAAGTACTGTTGATTTTGATGAGGGGGATCCGAGAGATCCTAAAGAAGTAGAAAAAAGCTATATAAAAGGGGGACGAGAGTTAGCTGGCGATGCTAGAATAATGGAAACTGCGTTCTGGGTTTTTACAGAGAAAGGCATTGCTGAATTTGAAAAGGCAATGTTGAACAGTTTCTATCCAGCGGAGTTGGCTGCACGGGGTTTTGAGGAGGGATGGCTTACAAGGGGCGATGCAGGTGGCTTAACTGATGAGGCATATGCTTTAGCTAACCAAGCTGTGACTCTGCTAAACAATAACAGGGACCAAGCGGACCTTCCTTCATTTGTTTTTGAATGGACTGGAGATGACAAAATGTCTCCCACTCCAGAAGGTCAAGTAATTGAAGGAGCTAACTTTAAACAGTTTTTCTCAAACCATGACCAAAAGATGATAGCTGACATGACAGGTCTTTCTCCCTATCAAGTAACAGAACTTCAAAAAGCTGCATTAGACGTATTCGGGAGTAACCCACCATGGCAATTAATAGCTTTAGCTATTGACCAGAACAATGATTACGTTGATGCTTCTACTGGTTTATCTATTATTGATAACCGTGCTGTCCGTCAAGATAAGTTCGCTGAGTATATCAGCCACTATGATGACGCATTGAACATTTATCAAAACAGTAAAAATGGTGATGTTTATTACGAGCTGGCTTATTTACATTTGATGGATCCTGCTCTTGCAACCAAAATTTTTAATGGTAAACATTCTGAATTGACGGTAGGTGAGACTAGGGTTTTAAGGGAAGCTTACAATACTCTTAACAGATACCATCAAACTGGGGATTTTTCTCCGGGTTGGTCTGCAGATATGCCTATCATGAACTGGCTTCAGAAACTTCCTGCTGCTAGCATGAGCACAGATTACTATAGGAATATACTGGGTGATGAGATCCTTGAGGACGCAAGATATGGCTCTTGGGCTAACCTTGTAAAGTATCAAGCACAACAAGAGCTTGAGGAAGCAGCCAAAGATGAAATAGATGACACTATGAAAGCTACGACAAGGGAAATGTATAAAAGCGTTTATCAGTCATGGTTTATGGACGAACCTACTGACGCTGAACTGGACAAGTTTGAGGGTTGGTTCGCTGGGAAGGAATCTAATTACAGAAGCGAAATTGCACTTTGGAGTCCTATTACTTCTAACTCTTTCCTTAACCCTGACCTTGATCCAAACGATCCAACGTTGTTTAAAGATAGGGCTAACATGGCTGTGACTAATAGGTTGAGATCTGGTAGTAAGTATCAAACGTTGTATGGTCGTAAGCCTGCTGGCATGACTGAGGAAGATTGGAAGAGTACGTTTGAGCAGCAAGCTCAGGCTGATTATGGTGCTTCTGCTGGAAGCCTTAACATTGGGTTAAGGAAGAAAGCTATGGAAGCAGGCGATCCGGGTGTGATTACTCGGCATGGTATTGTGAGCGGTGAGGGTTATGATAATTCTCAGTACATGAGAAAGATTGTGGCTTTGAGGAATGCGTTTAGGAGAAATACATAATGGCTGATTTAAGTGCGTTGGCAGGAGCTGGAAACATAGAAGCTGTCAGTAGGGAAACGTTTGCTATTTTGGTTTTGAATAGGATGGGCATTACTGTCGGTCAGAATAATAAAAGGATTCTTGTTCAGTGGATGCAAGCAGAGTTTTCACAGAGCACACATGGACCTTCAGACACAGGCAAAAAGAAGGCAGCTAAGTTCAACCCTATGTCAACGACTCATGGCTGGAACGGTAAGGGTTTACCGGGTCATTCTCCTGATCATTTTAATTACAACCATGGTCAACCTGTTCAGAACTATGCGACTTTGGAGATGGGTGTTGAGGCCACAGCTAAAACTTTAATGAGCCATCATTATCCAACAGTGTTGGATTTGTTAACTAATGACAAACCACCTTCTGAGTGGGCTAGGGAAAATGCTGACCCAGACAGTGGCCTTAATAATGAGTTGAGAACATATGGTGGTCTCCTTGAGATAGGTAGAGACTACCAATCTGTCTGGGAGCTGGGTGCCTTTACTGATTACCCAGTTATGGCAGAAGCTGAGCCTCACCAAGACACAAGCTTTGATTGGAATACTATTGAAGGTGCGTCAGGTTCTCAGTCAGGGGCCCAGACTTATAGTAGGGTCCCTCGAGGGTATGAAGCGTTTGATGTCAATGGGAAAACATATGTAGTGTACAACATGACACCTGCTGGCACTAGCAAGATCTTCTTTGAACATGATCAATCTTGGGGAAGAGTAGACACTAACGTCTTGTCAGAGGGCGCTTGGCAAGAGCGATCTCAAGATTGGATTAACGGTGGAACTAGCGGTGATAGCCTCTTAGGGGATTCTGCCACTAATAACGGTACTAGGTCATGGGATGACATAATTGAAACATTGCTAATGGAAGCAGGCCTCTGGGGCACTGAAGCTTTAGAGAGTGACGAAGTTTTAGGTGTTATAGGTGAGTTTATTGCTCGCCCTGACATGTCCGATGAGGAACTTACTGCACTCTTGCAAGAGACTGACTGGTGGGATCAGACTACAGCAGAGTATCGTGCGTGGAACGACCTTTCTTCGGCTGACCAGATTAAAGCTATTAAGGACAATGCTCAATCTATTTCAGGTTTGTGGACTGCTTACACTGGTGAGCAAATGGATTGGATGGGCTTTGATACTGATGGTGATGGCACTGTCAGTGTTGATGAAATCAACGCTGGCAATTCAGAGCTTGGTGAATGGGCATTAAAACTGGCTTCTGGTGAAGTGAGCCAGCAAACTGTTGTTTTAGAATGGGTACGTCCAGCTGCTCTTGAGATAGAGGGAAGCCCTGCTAATAGGGTTATGATTGAAGAGGAGCAAGCTCGGAACGAGCAAGGCTTTACTGTTAGTGAAAACAAGCAGCTGGTAGCTGACTTGTGGGAGCGTTATGGTTTGGACATTAGTGATGCTGATGCTACAAGGTACGCTACTCAGCTTTACATGAATCAAGTAAGTTTGGCTGAACTTGAGGGTTCAACGACGACAGGTGAAGACGGTGAGATGGACTCGTTAGAGAATACTGCTAGGCATTTATCTAACGTCAGGTGGCAGGGTAAGCCTGAGGATGTTGATTTTGAAACATGGTCAAGTCCTTACGCAGATCAGTACGCTAGTACTCTTGAAGTTGGAAAGCCAACTTTTAGGGATGGTCAATTTAGTACGTTCTTAGATGAGGGTGTTGGTTCTGAAAATGGATTTAACATGTATGACTTTAAGAAAGCTTTGAGGCAAGATGCTCGTTGGAAAAACACTGAGAATGCTAAAGCATCTTATTCTCAAACGTTAGGTTCTCTAGGTAGAATGATGGGGTTTGGTTAATATGTCTACGTCAGTTGATGAAGTTCTTGCAGAGTTTCCTTGGGCAGATAGTATCGGTGTTGTTGACATCATTAGTGATGCTATTGTGAATGGTGACACATTGGATATGATCATTCAAACCGTGAGAACTAGTGAGCCTTACAGGAGGATTTTCCCTGCTATGGACTTTAAGGTCTTTGAGAACGAACGCAGGTACCTTGAGCGTGTAGAGGATTACAGGACAGTGCTGAAGCAAGCCGGCTTCTATGATCCAAGTACTGAAGATCCCCAAGATTATATTGGTTTTATTCAGGGTGGGATAGACGCTGACGAATTGCGTAACAGAGTTACTACATACAGGCAGCTTGAAGACGGTAGTCAAGAAATGCGTGACCAGTTTTATGTGTATGCTGGCATGGATATAAGTGTTGACGATCTTTTTGAAGCTGTCGTTAATCCTAACTTTGGGCAAGCGTTAGTTGAAGAGTATGAAGCTGTGGTTCAAGGCAGTACCCTTGACTATCAAACGTATATTGAGAGAGCCACTGAGCGTGGTTTAGAGAATGTAGCTACTTTGCTTGAGGGCATGGTAGATCAGGGCCTTGCTACGAGAGAGGCTGTAAGCCGTGTCCGTGGTATAGATCCTACGTTCGCTAGGGAAATTATGGGAGTCATATCTAATAGTGGTGATACCACTTTGACCTATGATCAGCTTTCGTATGCTTTCCAGTATGCTTTGATAGGTTCTGCAGCTTCTGAACAGGGTTTACAAGCTCCTGATAAGGAGATGGTAGCTAGATTACAGCAGGCTGGTGTTGATAGGTCTCGTGCCATGCAAGCTTATGGTAGGTTTTCTAGCAATGAAGACGCTATTCAAGGGATGGTTCAAAGAGCTACTCAAGGTGAGGTGCAAGAATTTACGCAAACTGACTTTGAAGAAGGTGTTCTTTTGGGTCAGTCAGATAAGGTTGATTTGCTTCAGAGGGCTCAGGCTATGGAAGAAGCATATGCTAGAAGGGGTGGCTTTGCCACCCAGCAAGAGGGCAAGAGGTTCACTCAGAGGGGCAGAACCTATTAGTACACACTCTGTGGGGTGCTAGTAGATCCTTGTTTTGTTTCCCCCAGCAGGACAAGCGTACAACTATTGGGGCGTAGGAGAAGAGCATGAGTATTTACGCAGATGACGACGGTCAGGAGCAAGAATCAGGCTCAAGTCTCAGGCAAAAGCTTGAGACAACATTACAAGAAAATAAGGAATTAACCTCAAGGTTATCTGGTTACGAGGCAGGTGCTGTCATTAGCGATAACGGATACGATCTGGTGAAACCTCAGGATCTTGAAAATGTTAAGCCAAGTGAAATGGCCGACAGGGCTAAGGAACTCCATGAGGAGCGACAAACCCAACAGGTTGAATTAGCTAGGCAAATGCTTAGTCGTAAAGGCTTTGAAGGCGAAGAACTTGATAGAGAAGTGGAAGCTTTTCTTGATGTTCCAGCTGGCCGAGATGTAGCAGCCCATGCAAGGGTAAAGGAAACTTCATCGGTAGGCGGTTCTACTGCTCCGGTAAAAGATCCTAGATCTTTGTTTGGTCTTGACTCCATTGAAGCTGCATTGTCCAAGCAGACTAAGTAGTAACTATTAATCCTACAATACAATGAGGTAATTATTATGGCTTCAGGGAGCCTTTCACTCCTTGAGTCTGCCAAGTACGGTAACGATCAGTTAGCTGCTGGGGTTGTTGAGACTCTTATACAAGAATCACCAATTTTAGAAATGCTACCTTTCACTGCTATACAAGGTAACGCACTCAAGGTCAACGTTGAAGATACTCTTCCAGCGCCTGCCTTCCGTAATGTAAACGAAACCTATACCCGAACCTATGGTACGGATACAGAACGTTTCTTCGGATGCAGTATTCTCGGTGGAGAAGTATTTATAGACAACTACATTGTTCGTGTACAAGCGAACCAAATCAGTGCCAAAGCACGTCAATATGCGAAATTTGCTAAAGCAATGTCTCGTACTTTTGACAAGTACTTCTTTGACGGTACTGGAACAGCTAAAGACTTTAAGGGTATCAATGCTCTTATTGACGAAGGTCTGGGCCAAGAAAAAGAAGTAGCTACTAACGGTGGCACACTAACACTAGCCTTGATGGATGAGACAAATGACCTTCTAAGGGGTCAGTCATCTCCAGATGCATTGCTAATGAATCGTACGCTACGTCGTAAGATCACAAGCCTTGCTCGTAACACCAGTGGGTACTTTACCCTTCTGGACGTTGGAGAAGATATGCTCGGCCGTCAGGTATCAACCTACAACGGAGTTCCAATCCGAATCATCGGTGATGACAAAGATGGCACTGCAATTCTAGACTTTGACGAAACTCAAGGTTCTTCAAGCGTGTGTGCTTCTATCTACTCAATTTCCTATGGTACTGACGAGAATGTTTATGGCATTCTCGGTCTTGGTGGAAGCTTTGACGTTGTAGACTTCGGAGAAACAGAAGCTAGCCCCGGTCACATGGGACGAGTTGAATGTTACCCCGGAGTTGTCGTAGCCAATTCATTTAGCGTCGCACGCTTAAAGGGAATTACAAACTCGTAAAGGAGTAAACATGGCACAAGCAACAAGAACACCCGGTCCGGGTACAACTATTGAAGATGCAAATGCAGTTGAACTGATTGATGCAGCAAGCAGCAAATCAGCCAGCGTCACTGCATCTTGGAAACAAGTTGACCGGCCCGGTCACGTCGTAGTGGTAACTACACTTGGCACAATCGGCGCAAGCGTTACAGGTTTTGACATTGAGATTCAGGGTGCTGATGATTCATCAGGCACTAACCCTGTTTCCTATGGTTTCTTTGACAAAATCACTGGGTCTAGCGACAATGAAACTCGCTACCTAGAGACAATGGTCCATAAACCATACATGGCAGCTGTAGCTACTTATGCCGGTTCAGGCTCAGTCGTAGTCGGAACCAAAGTTCATGCAATACCTCACAAGGGTCGCACGGACGACGGTACTACTAGCGGACAACGCACAGCCTAAGGTTGTGCTCTATTGGTGGAGGGGCTTCGGCCCCTCCACTATAATGAGGTACTATGCAAGATACTATTGATTCAAAAACATGGAACGTATTAGCCACTTGTGAAAAGTGGAACAAAACTGAGGACTACAAGTCCGGCAGTTCACCCGATGAAGTTCTTGAAGTAGAGAACAATCTTCTCCTCAATGAGGGCATCACTGCTCTTCTTAATCTTCTTATCGGTGCTTCTGAAACAGCTTTCAATAACAGCAATTCATATATTGGTGTTGGTGATAGCTCAACGTCAGCAGCTGCTTCACAGACAGCTCTTCAGGCCAGTTCTAACAAAGACTATCAGGGCATGGAGTCGGGCTTTCCGTCTGTCTCTGGCCAAACTGTTACATTTAAATCTGAGTGGGGTTCCTCTGAAGGTAACTTTGCTTGGAATGAATGGACGATAGCGAGTGGGAACAGCGATTCAGCTGATAACCTTAATAGGAAAGTGGCTTCTCTTGGAACTAAAGGTTCAGGATCCACTTGGACCTTAACCGTAACGATTACAATTTCCTAGTATGAAACCTCAGATAGAAATTCAAAATGTCGTAGACAAGCTCAGCCCTCAGGGCAGGCTTGAATGGGAGAATGCTGCTCTGAGAGCCCAGATTGAAGTTCTAACTGAGAGACTAACTGAGTTGGAGCGACAAGATGGCAACGAACTTCCCGAGTAGTTTAGACACTTCCACACAACAACCTACTATCTCGTCTACTGACGAGATGGATGATTCTGGTAAGGAACACGATGTTGTTCATACCAACCATTCTGGTGCGATTATTGCTTTGGAAACAAAGCTGGGTACTGGTGATTCTAATGCTACAGCTAATGCTGTGCTTATTGGTACTGGTTCTGGCACGTCTGGGTGGGATACGTCTCCTACGTTTAAAGATGCGGTGACTATTGAAGATGACACGCCGGTTCTAACGGTGGCAGACACTGGAAACAACTACGCACAAGACGATGTTCAGTGTACAATTCACATGTCTGGTCGTTATCATTCTGGAACAGCCGACCCTCTCGCTGATGCTTATTCAGATGCTAAGATTCAGTTATTCAAAGATAATAGTGATGGCAATGGTGGCTCAGGGTTGTCGTTTTGGACTTCTGCTGATGGTGTTGGTGGGCTTACTAGAGCTTTAACAATTAACAGCGGTGGAGAACTTGTGCTTGGGGCTGAGACTACGAATGGTCCTAAATTGTA
>Ga0208011_1000368_pt1 | contig 17879 bp, 30 predicted proteins | sample 7_EtaG_FD_184080 | JGI IMG/M metagenome (GOLD analysis project Ga0208011, IMG submission 184080) | Marine viral communities from the Subarctic Pacific Ocean - 7_ETSP_OMZ_AT15161 metaG (SPAdes) (version 2) | ecosystem: Environmental > Aquatic > Marine > Oceanic | place: Pacific Ocean | collected...
TCTTGGGCAGGGTATGAATGTTACTGTATTTGGATACAGACAAACCGTTAATGGACTATCACAATGGTTAAGAAATCCAAGACATATACTAGAAAAAGCTAGAAAATCTGGTTCTTTAGTAGCTGGTGTTCATGAACTCATTACTGGTAAGGGTTATTCAAAGTATTGGACTGGGTTTATGTATCCAACTGAGATTGCAAATCGTGCTACATCTATTGCTATATCAGAATCAGCTTTAAAAGCTCATATCGATAATTTGAATGGAATTAAGACTATTATGAACATGGGTGTATCAGTAGATACATCACTGCGTTTGTTATCTGATGGTACAAAATTTACAGACGCTGAAATAGCTGATATGAAGCAACTGGGAAGTGAAAACATACATGAAAGACCTGATTATTTAGACCAAGCTGAGTTTTGGTCTCACGCCGGAACTCAAGGAGTTCCCAATCTTCCATTTGTTCCTGCTTGGATGGGTAAAAGATGGTTGAAACCTTTTACTCTTTTTTACAGAATTGCTTATAGAATAACAGACACCGTATGGAATTTAGCTATTCGACCATTAGCAACAAGAGGCAACCCTATGCCATTATTAAGATATGTGTCTACGATGATGATGTCCGCTAAGGGTATAGCTCTTTTAACTTATCTTATGCTTGATAAAGATACGAAAAATAAATTTAAAAGTGGAGCAGCTCAATGGTATGATGATTTGTTAAGAGCTGAATGGTTGGGTGTTTTTAGTAATGCATTCGATGAACATGGTAACGTAATTGATTCATATTGGCCAGCTATAGGAAAAGTCGTTGCCTCTGTTTATAATAATATAAATTTCATTAGAACTGGACAGAAAAGACCAGCGATGGCTATCGATGATGCTGCTAGAGAAATAATTATTGGATATAATGATTTAAGAAGTTTTATAGAAAGAAAAAGTCAGCCAAAAAGACATAAATATAATAAATCAAAGCGTAGACAGAATCAATTTATGAAAGAATATTTTAGAGATGAGGAATATACTGTGGATGAAACAGATTATTTAAACGCTAATAGCCCATCCACTAGAGACCTTATAAATGCATTTTGGACTGATGACCCTGAACTGCAAGCAAAGATGTATTGGTCAGCTCTTCACCAAAGAATGGCTCATGACTTAGGTAAAGACCCTGCGTTAAAAAAGTCTAAGCGTAAAATAAGAAAGAAAAATATGGGTCATTTAAAATCAATAATAACAAGGCAAAGACCTATACCCAACAAATGGAGAGAGAGAACGACAGGAAAGAAAACAAAATATGATTTGTATATGTCATTACTTGATAAAGAAGGTAGAGCATCCGAGTTAGAAATTGAAAGAATATTCCAAGAACAACATCATAAATTTTGGAAAGCTACAAGAGATTATTCACACGAATTTTGGGGCGACCCTTGGGTATACGAAGCAGAATAGGAGATTAGAATGAATCCCGAAACATTATTAGGATTAATATCAGGCGGAAGATATCAAACATCTGCTGACTTACCAACAGCTCATAGTTTTATGGATGATTTAATTCAAAAACAAGAAGCTGAAATGTCAAAAGTTTTTTATCCTGCTGGTAAGAATATTTTTGGACAGCCTACAAAACCTATTACTCAAGAAGACTTAAATAATTTAGCTATGGGATTAGTTTCTCCAGGTCAGGGAGCTAAAGCTATTGCCCAGGGCTCTGAGGGGTGGAAGCAGATTATGACGTATTTAAGATTAATCAACCCAAAGACTCGTAGAGAAGCGACCGATTTGATGAATCGGAAAATATCAGATTTGCCTGGTGGAAAGTTCGATGCTTCGATAAGTCCTAAATATAAAGACAATCCGCACAGAGAACTATCAGATTTGGTGCGTGATGTAATCAAGATTACAAAAGATGTAGATATGAGTGGGCCAATACCAGCTGTGTACAGCCCAAGTCTCGTGCGTAAAGCACAATCATCAGAATTAATTGGAAAATCTAGAGAGGCGGAGAAAATACTAAACAAAAGCTTGTTAGAGGGATTTGAAGAAGTAGATAAATTATCAAAAAAGGATTTAACTGGGTATATGCCACAAAAGTATGAAGATAAAATACGCAAATGGTCTGATACTCTATTGGGATTATTAAATAAATGATATTACCAGGAGCATCAACTGGCACACAGAAACGTGGCCCGAAAAAGACTTTCCAAGGACAAGGCCGTGGCTCTAAATTCGGTATGAAAGGTAGTAAAAAAAGATACCGTAAATCATATAGAGGTCAGGGTAAATGAGCGACAACGAAAGATACTTTGTACAGAAACTATTAGCTGTAGAATCTGATGGATTACCTGTAAAAGATAGAGCTAGAATATTTAAAGCTTTTAAAGATGATAAGATTAATTTTAATAACTTACAGTCTTGCCTTGACAGGATACGTGACATAAGATATGAATCCTGAAAATCTATTAGCGATGGCTTTGACTGGAGCTCTTAGCGGAACTACGTTGTATAGAGTTGTTAAAGAATTATTCTCTGGTGGAGAGAAACAAACAGCTGGGAAACCAGGGAATAAAATTCACGCTATGGGACTTACTCTTGAAGAGATTCATGCACAGCGTCAGAAGGGTAGAATCGATAAATACTTTGGTACTGGCGTTGGTCGAAAGAAAATTGATTACGAGAAATTTAATTTAGTTGATTCATTTATAAAAAATCTATATAATATAGAGCCAGGTGCCACTCACAAGGTGGATGGAGAGGAGAGACCGATTGATGCTATTCAATTCATTGAAAACGCTAGAGCCGGTAGGAGTGGTTTCGGGTCTCCGTCAGAACGAGGTGCTAGGGGGTTTAAGTATGAAATTCCTTTTCCAGGTATTGCCAATATAATAACTGACCCAAATCTTTCTAAAAAACAGCTGGGGGATGCGCTTAAAGGGTATACTAAACTTTTTAAAAATCCTAAGAGCAGAGAACCACTCCCAAAATATCGTGTACCACAAGAACTTTTGTCTGCGTTTGGAAAAGAAAATGCCCCTGTTATTAAAGAATTTTTTAAACAAATGTACCCAGAAGGAGACTACACATCTCTTGCAGATATTCAAGGAGCAATGCAATTAGGAGATAAACCTGGTGGTTTAACACTTGATATCGGTAGTTTTTTATCACCTGAGTACCATGGTAAGGGCAGAAGTGGGTGGCGTAGCCAGCCTGATTTCATGAAAACACCATTGTCAGGTAAGTATGCAGCCTATCAGAATAGACCAGATGCTTACACAAAAAATTTAGCTTTACAGCAACTTCAGACCTCTGCCAATCCATTGAAAGATATTGTAACTAGTTTCGGGGAAGAAAGTCAATATCGTGAAGGAATACCTACTTCACCTGCGTCTATAAATATAGAAGCTCCCCTGAATTACGACCCAGGGAGGATTTTACTTCACGAAATTGGTCATGGAAGCCCTCAATTTGTCGACAGATTCAGAAAGGATTATGACCACTTGTTGCATCAGGAGCCTTTTCAAAAGATGGTTGAGCAATCTTATGCAAAAGCAAAAGGTGCCATGGGTATTTTAATGAATCCCCAAACTGGTGCAACCCCATCATCCACAGCTATACAAAAAGCATATATGGAAAGCCCTGAGTATAAACAAATAATGAACCATCCAGTTTCTCAGTTTTGGCAGATGTTGTTAGATGAAGGATTTGATAGAAGAGCTCTTGCAGGTCAACACTTTGGTACTCAAACACAGTATCCGAATCAACAATAAGGGGTCTAATAGACCTCTGACGGGACTTTCACACCCGAACCCTTACCCACTATCGACCAGAATATAAAACGTCCATATTTGAAGTATTTTGTATATATAGCTTAATATATATATATTATATATTCAGCTAACAACTATTATAAGCTTTTAACAGCCTAGGCCTAGGCTTTAGCTATTTATTCTCAACAAATTGAAATCTTAAAGGGCTAGACGCATTAGTTACGCCAAACCAAGGTGATTTTTTTCCATCAACCTCTTCAACATCTAACCCTTTTGATTCTAATAGAATAGCGTGTAGGAGCATTAAGTAGTTTCGAGCATCTCTTATGCGTCCTGATATAGATTCATCCGACGCTTCCACCCCATTTAATACATAGTTTCTTATTGAATCCATGTGCTTTAAAAGATAGACCATCGCAACAATAGGCGTAGCCACATCCAATCTATCCGCTATTGACTTAAAATTCTTTAGCTTATCTTCATCGCTGACAGTATACTCCTCGCCTTTTACACGCATCAATTTCATTTCAATAGCAAACTCCTTGTCTGCCCACTTAAAAAAATCTTTAACTGTCATCTGATTTATCTAATATTTGCATTGGCCTGTCACAGTATGAGCATGGTACAATCATAGTTTTATCACCTGTTTTAATTATATTGTACCTACTACTATCACATCGTTTGCATAGTGGGGCTCCCATATCCCAAGGGTATGGCTCTTCAAGACGAGCTTCTTCCATCTCTATTATCATGTTTTTAAATTTTCCCATCATTACTCCTTATTCATTAAATCCCAATCTGGTTCGGGGATTCCTAGTGCTGCTCCGCAATCTTCACAAGTGTAAGACTCAGGAATGTTAGTGTCGTATTCTTCTGGTTGATAATGTCTGTTCTTATGTTCACATTCATTATCTATTTTATCTTTTATTATAGCTATCATATGAATAACTCCTGTTGTTTGAATCTCTCCTCCGCAATCTTTATGTAATCAGGGTTAAGTTCAATACCTAACCAACTACGTCCAAGTCTTTGTGCAACCCACCCAGTTGTACCACTACCGAAGAATGGGTCTAATACTATATCTCCTTTTTTAGAACCAGCTCTTATACATAACTCAGGAAGCTTCTCAGGGAATGTAGCAAAATGAGCCCCCTTGAATGGTCTTACAGGAATATTCCATACGCTTTTCATATTGGCTCCATCCTTCATTTCAAAGTATCCCTGCTCCGACTTTTGAAGTTTCGTCTTCATGCCAAGTTCTGAATTACCTTTTTTACCACCGAACTGTGAACCTGGTTTAGTTCCTTCCTTGTAGGGTTGTTTAATAGCATTAGAATCAAAGTAATAATTTTTAGACTTTGATAATAAAAATATATATTCATGTGCTTTTGTACACCTGTCTGTAACAGACTCAGGCATTGGATTGGGTTTATTCCATATGATATCCTGTCTTAAATACCATCCATCAGATTGTAATCCAAAAGCTGAACGCCACGGTATGCCGACCATATCCTTTGGCTTAATAAGACTATGTGAGCCCTTACCCATTGATATATTGTCACCACAATGACTGCCTGTGTGTCCTTTTTGCACATTCCCACTATGCTTATTAAGTTCTACACCTCTCCAACCGCCACCCCAATATGTATCACCTAAGTTTAACCAGAAAGTTCCATCGTCTCGGAGCACTCGTTTTATCTCCCGCCCAATCTCAACCAACTTTTCAACATACCCTTCAGGCGTAGGCTCAAGACCAAACTGTCCTTCTGCTCCATAGTCTCGAAGGGCCCAGTATGGCGGACTTGTACAGACCATCTGTACATATCCATCAGGTATATCTTTTAATCTGGCGAGTACATCGCCCTGTAGTATTTTATTTATCATAATTAAATCTTGCTGGTTTTAGTTTTCAGAGTATATGCCAGCAAACACTCTGCAATAGAGTTTCATTTTTAAGTGGTAAACTCTCCGCTCGCTAGGTAAAAGCCACTTTACACCCAATTAAAATGGTGCTTCTTCTGTAGGCTCACCGTCTTTAGGTTTAGCGTCTTCTACCTTTACCGAGATGTAACGCTTTCCACCTTTGGAAACGTTCTTCCATCCCGCCAACCTGTATTCTGTACCCTTAACATCTACATTACCAACAAAGTCAGGCCTAGAATCACCCTCTTCCTTGTAGTTGTTTGCAAAAAGCACACCTGAGTTGGTGTTGTCGTATTCACTCATGAGTATTACTCCTTATTTAAGTAACTTGTGAAAGTTTGCTGATTGGTACAAGTACAATTTTACTATCATTATTATCTCCACCCATCACAATACGGGCTTCTTTTCTTGACACCAATCTGCGTATCTTTTTTCTAAGCTTGTTGACTTCAAACATAAATGCTGTATCAATTTCGCCATTATCTGATAATATGTGTACCCACCAGTCAGCGTTAGTGCTTGATAATCCACTTGGATTTCCCCTGTAACTGACTTCTATAGCTATATTTCCTGTGCGTTTCCACATATCACGCTCTGTTTTTACCTCTATACCACCCTTGCCTTGGAAGATTTTACGTATCTTTTCCTCGTATATTTGTCCAAAATCAAGGTCTATGTCAAAGTTGCCATTCATTTGGTGACTTGACCGTTACTATGTTTACGAATAAACATTTTTATTTCCGCAATTCTTTTAAGCGTTCCGATAGATGGCTCTCTACCACTATCTTTAATATTTTTTACAGCTTCTTTGTATGAACGAAGTATTTCATACGCCTGTTTTCTCTTGTTGTATGAAGAAAAATCCATTATAAGTTTGCCTTGCTCATCTTAATCAGAAAACAAAATGTGTCATATGGGATTGATATGTACGGAATCTCCCTGTCCATGCGAAAGACGACCCCATGTTCCTCTTTCTCAGGTAACACCCATGAAGGTACTCTTTTGCGACGTTTACACCCATAGAATTTACCTTCTATCTCTATGTCTCCTTGTTCGTGTTGAGCACCACCCCTATCTCGGTTAAAAGCTTCAAGGTCAAATTCCTTAGCTATTCTTACCGCTTGTCTTTGTAGTTCCGCTCCCCTTTGACGATTTCTTTTCCCTCGTATCTGAGCTTTTGTTTTCATTTTTTATCACCTTTTCTAGATGTTTAACAAATTTCTCTGTATCATTTTTCATAGCAATATATTCTTCAAATGTGCTTCCGAGCACGCTAACGGCTCGAACCAATGAATTAATAGTGCCCATTGTCATATTATTGACAGTATCTTCTAGCGTTTTGATTCTTTCACGCATACTTATTTTTCGTTTACTTGTGTTCATGATTCACATTCCCTACAGTCTGCTACTGCAGTTGTTGAGCCTGATTCTGATTTAGGATGCTCTACAGCTTCCATATCTTTTATAATACTAGAAATTCTCTGTAAATCTTCAAAACTATTTAGAGCGTTTTTCTTTTTTAATGACTTCAAACCAATTTTCAAAACACTTCTAATTAGTATTGAATCGCTTTCGTTATAAACAATTTTAGCCATTAAATACCTCCGTTAAAGCTTCTTCTGGTGTAGAATAAATCTTACACCTGTCACCAGCGACTCCCATCTTAACCCTACCGCTTTTACCATATCTGTTCTTTCCAAGTATTATTTCAATTCCGAACTCACCCATATCAGACTCTTGAGTATAATATCGCCATTCATAGTACATGAACAGTATAATTTCAGCATCCTGTTCAATAGAGCCACTATCACGCAAATCTCTGAGCAACGGTCTTTTGTTCGCTCTTGATTCACACTCACGGTTGAGCTGTGATACCAGAAGTACAGCCATTTTATTCTTTTTAGCAGACCATTTGTATTGTTTCATAATGTTATCAACACGTATTCTGTTATCATCTATACCAGATACGCTAACAAGACCAATGTAATCGTCAACAACCACATCGGGCTTATGTTTACGAATCTCACGCATTGAGCCCTCGATATCAAATATATTATCGTACATTATTAAATTTTTATAGTTTTTTCTTATGTTTTGTTTTGATTTTTCGAGCATCTCATTGTCGTTTTCGTTTAACGTGCCAATTCTAATCTTCTCATATGACAAATGTTCTGATTCAAGTACGATAAGCTTTTTCATCATTTCGACATTACTCATCTCTCGATTCATTACCAATACTTTATATCCACCATGAATAAGATTCCTAACTACGTTTAACATTGTAGTTGATTTAAAATGACCAGGCCTCCCAGCAATCACCGTAATCTCACCTCTTGTCATCCCTCCAGTCAATTCATCAAGCTTTGGATACCCAAATCTAATCAAAGCATCTTCGTTAAACATATTCTCAAAAGTTTCGTCAAGAAGCCCATCTATGTCAAACCCATTACCAACCTGAATATCAAGAACCCCTTCAATCTCATGCTGTAATTGCTCAAGAACCTCTCGAGCGTCAGAGCTCTTTACATTTAAAACATTCTTAACTTGCTCAGACTTTAATATAACATTCCTAAGTAACCACTTTTCGTGTAATATCTTAGCATTGCTCTCAGCGTTTGATATTGTAGCTACTTCACACAGACCTGTTATTTGCCAACCCATTTGATTGGTAGCCAACGATGGTGGTATCTCGGCAATGAGTGTATTTACTGTTATATCATCATTCCCCTTTTTGCGTAAGTCAACAATACCTCTCCATACGCTCCTGTGAAATTCATTATAAAATATCGTGTCTGACGGTATGTAGTGTATAACTTTGTCAATAGTGCTATTGTCTAATATCATTTGACCGAGCAATTCTTTTTCAACTTCATATGAATGGGGCAATGTCTGTGCCATTATACTTGTGTCTTTAAATAATAAATTGTGCTTCGATTCCATAGAAATCCGCTATTTTTTGTTTCGATTGTATATCCATGATTTTTAGCTCTTTTTATTGCACCCCTAACATCGCGAATACCCAACATATGTATGTCTAAATCTGTTGCGTGTTCGCTATATTTTAGGAAATGCACAAGCCTATGAGTGTCCCTGTCCATCGGAGGAGCCATTTCTGACCCTTACTAGGGTAGCAACTGTTGTTATTCTTCTATGCCCATCTCTGCCTTCCCACTCTTCGTGGTGTATGCTGATAACTACAGGCTTGTCTAGTATTAAGTCTTTTGTGATGGCGGGTAGCTTGAGTATAACTCTCGGCTCTTCACCAGTGTTCCTGTCTATTTCAATTTTTTGTAGTGGGATATGAATCTTATCAAGAAATTTTTTGTATCCAGCGTTACTACCACCAGTTATTCTCCTGCCATCATCGTCTTTTGTCCCGAAGAACCTCCATACACCAGTGTCTTGGATTTCCCTGCCACCGTAATTCTTTACCCGCTCATCAAGTCTGTACTGAGGTTTGTACAACATACCGTTGTTACCCCTTTGTGTTTTTATTCTTTTGCTGTAAAGACCTGTTATTGTTGCTGGGTATGAACCTTCTGGGACAAGAGCAGACATTTGAGGGTCATAGTAAACATCCTCATCTTCAAAGTCATCTAATAAATCATCTACGTTGCTCATATCCAATCTCCCTTTTTATCTGCGTCTACTCCTGTATCACCACCAAACTTCTGTCCATTAGTATTAACATATTTATTATCGTCAAATCTACCCATGAACACATCAGCATTAAATCCAAGTTTTGAAAGACCTTTAGTCAGAGCGTCTGTTGCTACCTTTTTAATACAATCATCATCAACCCTATTGCCCATCATCACTTTAATTGCGCTACTAATTGGGAACTCTCCCTCTATAAAATTTAGCTTTTTATTATAATATTTATAAAAGAACGTAGCGGTATACACAATAAGTGTATCATTTAATATTGGTGTGTACAATTCATCTTTTACTCCGAATCCATGACCAAACGGCCCAAACAAAGACGTTGCGTTTTTAATTTGATATTGAGCCCCAATAGCGGTGAACCCACCGCGCTGGGTTACTTTTGTTGTGAACTCAGGGTCAGTAGTCTCGACTCTCTCCCACAAGTCTAGACCAGTGCTTTTTGTGTCTTCTTTTTTTTGCATGATACTTCCTTTTTAATTTTTAATGTTATCCTATCCATTTAAATAAGGGCTTAGTATTTTCATTCATTCTAGGAATGTACTACCCATGCGAGAGAGTTCTCTCACTGCGATAATATAACTAAGCCCCTATCATTACAACTTCGATATCAGATTGATATCAGATTGTTGTAGGTTCTCCAGTCAGCTCATCGTCAATATGCTTAAATGTCTTCTCCAGACGCTTAAGGGTTAGGTTGATGTTGTGTATCCCAGAGCACACTCTGTCGAGACCTCTAACCGTATCTACAAACCCCTCTAATGTGAGCTTCGATAAGTTCGATAAACCATTTGTTGATATCACCGAGCTTTCTCCGTTTAAAGAGGTGCTTGAAGATAACGAAATTGATGTATCTTTAACGCTCTTCTTTTGAGCGTCGAAATGAGCGTTTCTTGTTTCGACATACTTGTCCAGATTCCAATCTGCGTTCTTAGCTTGATACACAGTCCACTTGCTAAAGCTAAGTACATCAGCAATCATAGCGACTTTAACTCCCTGGTCGTGAAGCATTTTCATACTTTCTATGACTTCAGAAGTTACTTTTCTTTTACGTGACATTACTATCGTCCTTTCTGGCGTGGTATGTGTGGCTAATGTCGACACCTATTTTTGTTAATGTCGTTACTTGCAAACCACCACCATCCATTACCATTGTTATTAAAAGTCTTTTGTCTATCTCTCAAATATTCAGCATCATTAACATCTCCGAGGTAAGGCCATCCGCGCTTTTGAGATACCCAGCTATATAATTTTCTTGACTTGCTGACACATTTGATACAATCTGGTCTTAATGTTCCAGAATATCTGTTAGCAATATAAAATTCTACTGCTTTTTTCTCCTTCTTACAAGTTCTGCACTTTTTCATCAGCAAGTAGTCTCGCCTTTATCTAATTTACCAACTATTCTTTTTCGGACAATATATTTTTTATTCTGTTTATCCCAATCTGGGTAATGCACCGTAGATGACCTCTGTATATTTGGGTCGCGCCGTTCTTTGTTTGAGTCTCCACACATATTATCAAGACACTCATTGCACATACGCTCGTCCAAGTCCCCATCGGATTCATCAAAAGGAAATTCGCATTCTATACAAGTCCAGTGTTCATCCATCATTCCACCACCTTTTTACCAACTAAACCACCACCACAAGCTTCAAAGTATGAGCAGTATTTAGAGTTACATTCCCATTCCAGGACTGGAGCAAACCCAAGTTTAACCGGAGGAACTCCTTCTTTTACAGCTTCATTGATTTTTTCCCAATAATTCACAGCTTCGTCTATCATGCTCATCGGAATTTCTAACTCTTGCATTTTTGAGTCATTCTTGTTATAAAACAATAGAGCCATAGAGCGTATTTGCGGGTAATCGTGTTGAAAGTAAACGTTGTACCAGTGAGCGTATGTAGCGGTTTGCATCATGTAGTTTTTTACTGATTCTGGGTCATAATATTTACTTTTTCTAAATATTGTTCGCCATTTCCAATAATTACATGATTTTATATCATAAAGCACACCATCGTCTACCATAACCAAGTCGATAAAGCCCCGAACATTTAAGTCGTGTAAGAACAACTCTTTTTCTATAAAAATGCGGGCACCACTATTGGCGGCGTACCATTGGACAGCATCTTGTATATCTGAATGTATTACATCTCCAAGCCGAAACAATCGCATTGTGTCGACATCCTTTGGAGCCTGTTTTATTTTTTCTACAGATGAATAATAATGTTTACGTGCGCACAGTCCAGCTGATGAAGAATGAAACCACCCTTCTTTTCCATCATATCTTTGTGATTTCTTAGCGTTTAGGTGAGCAACGTAATCATCATAGATTTGTGTGACTTTTGATTCTTTTATCATTGGTCATATCATCTGTATTTAATGATTTACTTTTAACGAAGTCTTTAACAAGACTGCCAAGTCGTGTTTGCATGGATACGTTATCCATCGTGCATATTAACTTGAAGTTTCGCCATGTTTTGTTGTCGCATCTGAATGTTCTCATATTTTCCATTTTGTCCTCAATTTCTGTTTAGAAAGTATTACAATTATTATTATTAACCAATACTTTTTTTATGTTTTTTTGTATTAAATAATACACCTATATATAGTAATATATAGGCTTAATTACTTTATCTTAGTTATAACTTTAACAAAGCCTAAGCCTAGACATAAGCCTAGGCTTAAACTTGTTAAAGTATTACTAACAGATACGAAATCCGCCTGAGTATTCACAAAATTCTGCAAATTCTAACATAGTTTCAACTTCAAATGGATAGCTTCGGTCAAAGTTCTTAACCTTGCCAACTCCGTGACAGGAATTACATCCTTTCATCTCGTTAGCCCAACTATAACCACCAGTTCCGCCCTGTTCCAGTCTATCGTGGTGCATTAACCACATCTCTTCCGATTGCCAACCTTCCCATTCTTTTCTTGTACCAGTTCCGTTGCATATTTTGCACTCTTCATCTGGCAAAGAATCCATCTCTGTATTATAAGTTCGAGCATAGTTTTCTAAGCTTCCACTTTTATGCAGAGAGTTTATTCTGTTTGATATTAGCTTAGCTTTTTCTTTTGTTATCTCATGTCCATCATTCCAAGAACCTTCTTGAGCATCTTCTACTGATATTATATCACCGCAACTTTCCATGACATATTGCCAAACGGGACGCCAACCCCAAACATTTTGTCTGAAGTACGCTCCTTTTGTATTTGATTGCCATGCAAAGTACGCTTCTGTTGTTTTTTCATCAGAGAAATCGCAGTCAGGCACTTGTTCGTTTGATGGGCTAAGACCGTATAGGTCGTATCCCATTACAAGCTCCTTTCGTTATGATTTAGCGTTCAAATGGTTGTCTATGTGGATATCTAAATCCTCATCGCTGACAGTATACTCCTCGCCTGACGCAAAATTGGATAAATCCCTAGGTTTCTCTACAGATACCCCATAGGAATCAGAGCAAAATCTGTCAAAATCCTTCATTCTTTGCTCGGACTTCAATGTTTCTCTAAGCTCTCGAAGAGCTCCGCCAACCCTCTTTTTGTGAGGCTTGTCCTCCTTTTCGCTTTTGATTTCGTGTACTGCCGTTGCAGCTATTTCTGTCATTAGAGTTACTATCGTAGCGTGTATTGATGATTCAATCACACTATCGCCTGGGAGCATTTTATTTAAACCGACACGTTCAGATAAATAATGTTTTATTGCTACATAAAACATGCTTGGATTATCGGTAACTCTGAAAAATTCTGATAAATCAGAACTCAGAGCTTCGGCAAGCTTATCACCTTTTCTTATGTTGGTATAATCCCCAGGCGGTATATGAAGCTCTATTACGACAGCTCTTTGTCTGTTTTGTTTTTGCATTCGTTTACCTCATGGTTTTTGTTATTGAAATTAAATCTTCTCGCGTCTTACATCCGTAAGCACTACCATTATAAATTGTATCTCTTCTTATCTCTCGAGTAAACCGATTGGTGCTTTTGTAATCGTATTCCCGATTAAACCAGTGGAGTTCATTTGTGTGCGACGCCTTCGCAATCATGTCTTCCCCATCCCAATCGCCAAAATACAGTATGACGCGATTCTTAAAAAAACTGTGTAACTTGTCCATACCACAAACAATAGAGCTTTTATCTTTATCTAAATCAAAAACAGGCTCATATTGATAGGTTTTGCTGTTCATTTTGTGGGTTATATATGCATTTGGAGCTAAATAAACGTCTAAACAACCTATTTTGACTGATAACATAGCTATTTTAGCATATAATTCGGATGTTGATTGACAACTTGGAGAGCTATCGAGAATCAATACAATATTTTCACGCTCTCTCGACTGCATACAACTGTAGATATTACGTTTTGTTATGCTTCTCATCATTAATTCTTGTAAATCCCACTCATCTTCGCCAATAATTACATCACCACTTCTTTCCTCTGCTAATTTTGATACCATAATTGCTAATGTGTTCGCAAGCCTTCTGTCTTTTGATTCCTTTGCGATAGCAAATACACTCTTAGCTCTCTTGTTGTTTTTGTTGTACTTACACGTTGCATTAAAATCGTCTGACCATTGGATATTGGTATCATAATTATCAAGAACTCTGTAAATTTTATCCGCTGAAAAATTCTTTGATTTTAGGTCTAAATTGTTTTTATTGAACTTGACCCCGCCTTTATTTTTTTGTAACCTTCTAGGGGGTGTTTTACACCGTTTAATAGTGTTTTTTACAGGTTTCGCAGCTGTTTTTTTTGTAATGTTTGGGTTTTGATGACTTCTTATACTAGACATCTTGCCGTACTTTGAAAATTTTCCAGTATAAGATGATTCCCCTTGCGGTTTCCAATTTCTCCAGTCTCTTTTTATAAGATTAGACATTGGTACTCGCTGATTTAGCTAACTGGTCAACAATTTTACGCATTTGTGAAAACGCTCGAGGACTGTTCATATCATTGGTGTAGCAAAACCCAAAGACTGCGAAATCGTCAAATAGATAGCAGAATCCAAACGTGCAGAGACTTCTGTACTTTTTCCTCATTAATCCCCTGCGATTTCCAAACGCTCTCCATCCATGGCGCTTCAAATGTTTTGATAGTTTAGATGTATTGACGCTTACGGATTTGTAGACGGGTATTTCATCTCTCTGATAACCCATCGCCGCTCCGAGCCTGCATATACTATCTAAAGCCATCTCCTTCGGCGTTCCGTCAATCTTAACGCTAATAATCTTACATCTGGTAAATTCAGTATCCTGCAGTTTTATCTCAAACCCTCTGCCTTTGTACACAACCGCATTAGATTCAACGATTACTTCGTCTGAATTAGACGGTATGCCACCAAATCCATGAGGCAACTCACCGTTGTACTTAATTTTATGAGAGTATTGTATACAATCGTGCTCTACCAACTTGCGTAAATTTAATATACCATTGTTGTGATTGTTTCTATCAATAAATAGTTTAGCAGAACTATCATCTGTGTTAAATTCTGTGACATTTACAAACCTACCAGTATTCCCCGACCCTGCGTGAGCAAAAAAGTCTGGGATTTGGAATGAATCATTAGATGTTGCAATTAATATAATACCGCTGTCAGGTGTCCATCTCAAATCAATAGTTAAGGGGTGCTCGCGAGAATCTTTAATGTACCTAGCTACTACTTCATTTTTTGAGTATCTGCGTATAATAAACGTCCTCCACGAAGGGATTCTTAGCAAATCCTTTATTTTACAGTTTTTATCAACAAAGCACACCTCATGAATCATCGCTTTATCCGACGAATACTGATTGTATTGCACATCGGTCATCTGGTATGGTTCTTTGCGTATCATTTTATCATGTATAACTTCAAAGTCGTTAACATTCGACACATCTTCGCTTGTAGTGTCCCCCTGCATATTCTTATGTGCCATCATTGAATAATTCTCATCATTATAATCATATACGCCATAAACTTCATTTTCGTTTGGAATTGGCTTATCATTGTCTATGGATTCAGAGAGGGTTAAATATGCAGTCTTTTTTGGCATTAATATGTTAGCTTTTACATCGGGTTCTTCAGATACCTTACCTTCAAAGGCAATTTCCTTCAATTTAGCAATGGTTTCACTAGCTTCATACGTAGCATTTTCTGATTCTTTTAATAATTGGTGGTTTTCTGGTGTTTTTGTAACATACTGGTAAACCAAGCTATTCCAATCAGCTCCGTCACCAAGAAAACTAATAGCATCAAGAAGTTGCCGTATTTCCTGTATTGTAGCGGGTTTTGACATACCACTCATTACAGCTCTCTCATACAGCTTGATTACATTGCCTAAATGTGGATGACCATCGTGGGTCAATCTTAGAGCAGACATCACAAGCCCTGGAGACATTGGGTCTACATCTATTTTAGGAAACCTACGTAATAATGCTTCATGAAAATCACGCTCATCGTTCGCAGTGAAGAATATGAACATATTATCAAGATTTGCATGGACATCGACACCAGGAATAGATAAACGCCCGTACTGAAGGAAGTCTAAAAAGAATCCATCAGCGGTTGGTCGTGTTTTATCCCATTCATCGAGCACTAACATCACTTGATTGTTATGCGACGCTTCCGCCGCTTTAAAAACTGTTGATTTTTTAATTTCTACGCCACTTTTAGTTGTTTCGCTTGGAAACATCTTAAGCACTAAGTCATCTTCACGAGTTCCTGGAGCACATTGGTAGAAAAACATTTCTACACCGAGTGTCTTGCTAAGAACTATTGGGAGGTAACTTTTTCCTGTACCCGCTGGCCCATATAAAAACGCTCCACTAACCGGCTTGGTTTGCATTGCGCTTGTAATTCGAGCAGCGAAGGGTATGTCGCAGATATATCCGTTTGTATTAAGAGATTTGTGTATACTCTTTACAGTTATTTCTTGCATTAATGTAACCTTAGATTTAACAATTTGATTTGCTTGTTTAATTCGCCTATTGTTTTCTGCAATCCACGTATCAGTCTATGCAATACACTAATGTATATTGATAATCCAATGACAGCGATTACAGCTATTGTTGTTATTTGTATCATAATTCTTTTAATTAGTCCAGTAATACCATATATTCTTTTGGATAGTTATCAATGAACCAGTCTAAACAGGTACGCATTATGTTATGCATACCGATTTGTTCAGCCCCCATTGTTAAATCGTACATGGCTACCGCTTCTGGCTCAAGTTCTATTATTTCACCAGTGAATCTGTTTGCTACAAATTCTTTTTCATCAAAAATCTCTAAATCTGGGAACAATTTAACCGCTTGTTCTCTTGGCGTTAGTTTTGTTGTACTCATCTAAGTCCAAGCCTTTCTAATAATCTGTAAATCCATGAAGTTCTGCAATAGTTAGTCCACGCACATAAAACTGTTTCTTTTCTTTCGAGAGAGCGACCACCCCTTGAACTCAAATCTAATATCTGTTGCATGTGTTGAATAAGCTCTGGTGGAGCTCCGTTTATCTTGGCTTCACATATAGTGGCCATCATTTCAGCAGATGTTTTATTTTTACATAAACAAATAGCTTCTTCTTTATAATTTGGATGCATATTATTTTTCCTCATCTTTGTAAATTTCTAAATGTGATAGTTCTCCCAAAGCTCCCTTTGATATCTTTACGCATTCCTCCAGCGACTCATCAAACTCCTCCTCACTACCATGTTCTGATAAATATAAGGCTTTTACAAGACTATCGTTAATATCGTCTAATTTAGGCAGTGCTGACTTCAATACGCGAAATGGTATAACTACATTGTTGTTGCATTCTGTACAACATCTACCAGCATTGATAGGTTCAGCGTTATGTCCTTCTGTCCAGTATACTGTGTTGGTATTCTTAGTTATCTGCTCATCTATCTTTTCTTTGCAAATAGAACAGTTAAGAGTTACCTTTTTCATTGGGTTATCTTTTTTCATTGTTCTGCGACTCCCCCCTTTTAAGAAGTACGACATCTTTTGCATTGTGTCGTCCATCTATGGTTTTTCCATACCCGAACAAAGGATAATCATTAAGACAAGCAGCGAACGATATCATTGTTTGATGTGCAATAAGATAGTCAGCTTCTGACAATTCTTCAAACCATTGTCCATCTACATCTTCTAAACAGAATGCACTACCATAATCTGCACTACCATCCTTGTTCATGGGATAGAGCACCGCAACTTCTGTATCAAGTACAGAACCTACAGAATGTAAAGCTACCTCGTTTTTAGGTAACTCTTGGTTTATCCGCTCCATGTCCAACGAAGCATCCGTGTCTTTATCACCAGTAATTACAGGTGTATTTATCTTACTTTTTTTCATTGTTATTTCCTTCCTTGTGTAAGTTCGGGATAGCACACGTTTTCTTTATTGTGGAAGGAGAGATTCGTTCATGAATATGCACTACCCCTAAATGTTGTGTAAAACTAACCAAAGAGTTTGCTCAACTTGTTCTTAGCTAAACTCATATCACCAAAGCGAATATCTCTCATGATACTTTTGATTCGTTCTTTTTTAATTTCTTTA
>Ga0208011_1000369_pt1 | contig 17849 bp, 12 predicted proteins | sample 7_EtaG_FD_184080 | JGI IMG/M metagenome (GOLD analysis project Ga0208011, IMG submission 184080) | Marine viral communities from the Subarctic Pacific Ocean - 7_ETSP_OMZ_AT15161 metaG (SPAdes) (version 2) | ecosystem: Environmental > Aquatic > Marine > Oceanic | place: Pacific Ocean | collected...
TTATTGAAACCAAGTTCAATAAATGCGTTTGCCATCTTGTTTCCTCCACCACCAACGCCAACGAATCCAATGTTTAACGAAGAGGGTGCGGTGTTCTCTGGAAGCAAGTCCTCATCTGAGAACTCCATTTGAAGGCCGAAGTCTTCAACCATTCCAAAATCTTCCGCTGCTACCTCTTCATGATAGCTATCCTTCTCTTGTTGAAAAGAGGGTGGTGGTTCTGCTGGTGGCAGAAAGTCAAATTCATTTTTGTTGTCTTTAGTGTCGTTTTCGTCTGACATTGGTTATTCCTTTTGAGTCTTGTTCACGCATTCTACTGCGCATTCTCGTTAAGGCTCCGGGCCGAGGTTGTGGCTTCTCAGTTGTGGGATCAAACTTAGTTCCCGGATCTACGCCGGGGCCGCCGGCTTGAGCTATAGCATCGTACCGCTTCACATGTTCGACCCACGCTAGGATCTCTTCTTCGGTGACAGGCTTGCCTGGACCGCCTTGGCCACCGGACGGGCCGAAGAAGGCGGAACCGCGAAGGAATTGTGTCCATCCGTCCTCGAAATCATTTAATTTAGCTTCTGCCTCTTTATAATATTCCTCGTCCGACTTTACTGTTCTGCCTCCATATTCTGGATCCGGGGTTACATCATCTCCGCCGGCGTGATGGGCGTAATAGTCCTCTTCCGAGAGGGCGGCTTTTAATTCTTCCTTAATAATCTTCTTAAGTTGTCTCTTGGTTACTTTCATTATGTTTCTCCTAAATCGTTGAGAGTAAATCTAACAATAAATAGTCATCTCTATCTATAAATGTCGCTTTTTGTTTTCTTTCATTAAAAACCTCTTTAGACATTGATCCAACGTCCTCATATCCACTTACATCTATTTTATACAATTCGATATCATATTTAAGAAGCGTTTGAATAATCTTTCTTTCTTTTTTGGCTGCGTCTGAATCGAGGGCAATGTAGACGGGGGTGTCGTTATACACGATTTTCTGGATAAGTCTTGAGTTAGAATGTAATGTGGAACCCAAGATGGGGGTAGCATTGCCTGCAACAATCGCATCAAACACTCCTTCGACTATTACCAAGTCATCGTTCCAGTTAATAAATAGTTCATTGAAAACTATATTCTTCGATGCCTTCGGGTTCTTATATTTATACGAATCTCCGTTATAGGATCTTGCAATGAAAAAACTTGGATCACCATCGTCATCGAACGACGGAATGATGACACGGTTTCGGTACTCTCCAGAGAAGCAGTACCCCATCTTCCAGCGCACCATATCGGCATCTGTAATGCCGCGTGAGCGCAGGTATTTTTTTGCTTGCCTCCCAGTGGCAGGAACATTTTTTGTAGCAAGAGAAAGGAACTCAGGCGGAAGTTCTACTTTCGGTTTATCTGCCTCAATGCTCTCTGCCATAAATAAGTCAGAGAATCTTTCAATATCTGTCCTGTTCGATATTGCGTCCCATTTTTGTAATTGTGTATACGAACCATAACGTCTAATAAGCCGGCGAAGATTACGACCCCGATAATTACAAATCCAACATTTAAAAGCATTTTTATCCAGATTAACAGAGAGTTTATGCTTGTGATGATTGCACGCAGGACACTTGAAAAGAAGTTCCTTTCCTTGATTTTTGTGGTTTCCGAATGAATCATAGAGTATCTTCTTTGCTGCTGTTCTATTCATCTTACCCTCGCATATAATATAACACAAGGCTATGCGATAGTCAAATAGAAATATTCCCACTTTGAAAGTAAAATCACAAACATCTCAAAAAGTCAAATCATTTTCGCACAAAATCAAATGTTTTTCTGAAATCCAAAAAACTTCTTTGCCTATCAATACATCATAGAACGTTTGATATCTTTGATCTTGCGTGGGATAAGTGCCTTCTCCTTTTGGAATCTCACCTTTATCAATACCTATCACAATGCCAATTTTATCATGAAGAGCAGAATACTTATTCTTGTATATTACTAGATCGCCTTTTTTCATCCTCAATTAAACAACCTGCCTTTGCTATCACAATAGCATCTGCTCTGTCATACGATTCTGGTTTTGGATTTCCATGGCTTGTATATTCTATACTGAAGGCTGGTTCAGTGTCAAGTAAATGTTCTAAAACAACTTGTTTTGCTTTGTGTCCTCTCGGAACTTTAATTCCACATAATTTACGAGCTTCCATTGCTGTAACATATTGCGGTTCAATGTCAAACATCTCATACACAATCCATGATACAACTCCATTAAACTTCTGAAGTATTGCCATTGTTTTTGCAGAAGAACCACCTGAGTTGAAGAATGTGAATGGCTGTTCAATATAAATGTGTTCAATGGGATAGTCAGCAAATCCAAACTTAGCATGTTCCCCATCGCATTGATAAGCTTCAAACAAATCATCAATCTTATCTTTTAATACTTGCGCCTTTTTTATAACACCCTTGTGCTTGCGCAAATCAATATGATTATAATATAATATCTGATTATCCGCAACCACGGAAAATCCACAAATACTAGTTGAAACATCTATTCCTAAAATCATATTTGTATTATATCATATATCCAAACGGATTTTAAATGTCAAATCTTCATCTTCTTCTTTTAATACAGGATTAGACAACGTGGCGATACCCATCAAATTCTTATTTTCATCATATATTGCAACTCTACCAATATATACTTGTCTTTTAAAAGAAGAAGAATAGTCAGAATAACTGGAACTAACTGTGTTTTTGATTATTCTATCAGGATTTTCTTCATAAATCTTCGATGAAGTTAATGACAGTAGTGTCTGTCCGTGTTCTAAAAATGTCGGATTATTTGAATAGTTTGCTTGACCCCGCTGGGCCTGCGCCCACATTGTCATGACTTGTATTCCTGTTGTACCTTTAAACGAAAGACTAAAAGAAGCAGATTTCAAAGTCGAATCTGCATTCGAAGTTGTTATTCCATCATTAGCACCAGCCGCAAAATAAACCCATTTAGGATTATCTTTTGCCGCATCACTTGTCAGTCCGATTTTTTCTGAATTTAAATCCCACGATCCAGTGAGAGCTATAAAGCCCTCGTTATAAAAAGCAACGCCAGCAACAGAACCGCTGCCTTCGCTACCAACAGGACCAATTTGAATTAATTCACCATTTTGTTTTGTATCTTGTAGTTCACCGATTAACGTACCTGTCAAATACCACTTAAGCGATAATGTACTAGGTTGGATTTTTGAACCCCAGAATATCGAAGGTATAGATATCAAATTGATATCTTGCTGATCTTTAATCCAAGCATATGATGATCCAACCGCCGAGCCTGTGATTCTATAATGTTTGCTTCTTATTCCAAGATAATCAAATCTATTTCTTAAAGCATAATAATGAGGATAAGTCGGGGTAGTTTTAAAAGTCTCACCAGTATCTACGTTAATTCCTGTAGCTCTAGCGCCGGCAGTAGTCATGTATTCTCTTGTTATCGATGCTGTCAATGGATAACTACTGGTAAGAATATCTCCATATGCCCAATCGTTACTATAAGCTGTATCCGATACAGTATTAAAACTTGCACCAGCGCTATCTTTGGATATCCATGGATATATCACAGCTTTATCTTCAAGCGAAGCGGTGCCGATAGATCTTCCAGTAGAGGTTTCTTTTCTGTCAACATTATATTCATATAAACTAATATGTCCAGGTAATGTTGGAACATTCGCTGTCGTTGAAAATTCACCTGTTTGTTCTGGAATGTTATTATAATATACCGTAGCATCAGCAATAAACAACTCACAACTAGGGTAAGTTTTCATCGTATTTAATATAATATCGTTAGGTTTGAACTTTCTATATGACATATTACTCTCGTATTAAATAGTCATCTACTTAGTATTTTAATAGTCCAATCTCACACGTAGGGTAATTTCAGAAGTGTTATCTTTACGTAAAGGTTCTGATAATTTTGCTGTCGCCAAAAGTTCATTATTTGAATTATATAATCCAACAGTAGTGATATATGAAATTGGAGTATCTGTCGCTACTGATTTAACTCTTATTTTACTTCCGTCAGTATACGTCGGATTAGAACTGTAGTTATATTTATTATACGGTGTTCTGCAGAAATAAATCGTTGAATTAATCTCTGTGGTATTATTATAAGAGATATTTCCAATACGGTGTCTCAATGCATCACAAGAAGCGGAAATCGTAGAACCTGTAAAGGAAGCTGATACGCTCTGTGAAAACCCATCAGCGTGTCGTCTATAGAAATTGTTTAACGGCATGATGTCGTTGGGCTGATTTAAAAAGTTATCCCATAATGATGAAGTTATAACAGCAATACCTGCTTGATAAAATATTAATCCATCGCCGCCGGCTTCTCCATTGCCATAAGTATTTTCCGTAGTTCCATTGTAACGGTATAATACCCCATATTCACCGGCAACACCTTTATTGTTGGTACCCCCGGTGGCAGAAGCAGAAGCATCAGACAAAGTTATCATCGGGCCATTGGGAAAAGCGCCAGCTTTGATATCTTGTGTCCACGAACCAGTTGACAGCGTAATACTAAAAGATCCTTTCTTTATCTGATCTTTTGTAAGAAGACGCGAAAAATTAATAAAATAACAAGATTTCATTTGACGATCGTTATCGGCAAAATTCAAATCACTTTCAAAAATTTCTACTGTGTTTTCACTTCCTGTATACCCTAATAACACTTGTGAAAATTGATTGTATATATTGATTTTTTTACTATTTTGTGTATTTCCTGATCCACTGAATGCGGAACTCTCATCGTAACCCATTGTGATATCAAAAATATGATTAGCCGAAGAACTCAGATATGGATAATCATAAACCGATTGAAACATGCCGTGGGAATAGTTTTTGATATTCTCTTCGCTCGTTTCGGCTCCATATGTTCCACTGACTATTGTACCGGTTAAAGGAATTACTTCGTGAAGTAATGTCTTTGTACTAGTAACATCTGTGTTGTTATTTAAAGTTTCATAATTCTGTACAGGCATTTATTTCTCCGATTTTATCATGCTTCGGTATTCAATCTAATTATTCTAATTGGTAATTGAATTTGATTTGTAGATGTCCCACCAACAACATATACTGTTGTGTCAATATAATCATAAGTGTTAGTGTCCGAGCCACCGCCAAAGACAGTTGTTCCAATGATACCAGTACTTCCATATAAAGAATATAAAGCATTAGGGGAAGAATCTTTAGTATTACATAATTCACTTAAAGCTGTAAAGTTTAACGCACAAGCAGTACCTCTTGGGCCTTTGATGGCAGATACTGTAGTATCTGCGATGGTGGTAGCGTAATAATAAACTTGATTCTGTATTGCAGCTACAGTTTGCACACTATAATTATCCATCGTATTGGTAGTCGAGGGAGAAGCGCTAGATTCTTCCATAGAAAGACTTGTTTCATCACTACCATCAGTACTACTATTGCTAAACGTTGAACGCGATGTCGGCACAACCAAATTAGTAATAAATCTATTATCATAATAGACTTTAAAAGTACCATCGTATAAATTCATCGCAGTAATATAAGACTTTTGATTCGTTGCTGTGCCAGCAATCTCTGTTGTATCTAGCCCAGATTCAAATATAATGGCTCTGCCGTTTATCGCGCCTGATCTGACAACGTATTTCGCCCCACCAGTCGCGCCAGTGGCGCTGATTTTATTTGCTGTTTCAACATTTGCTGCAATATAATACACTCCAGCAGCTACAAATAATGATGTATCCGTTATCAACTCATTTGTATTAATTGCTGGCAAATACAACAAATCGTCTCTCGTATACGACATTAATCCATAATTAATATTCGCATTTGTCGCGGTGAACGCTTCAAACACTGGTGTTTGTAAAATCTCTAAATCATAATATGCTGACCCAGATGGATGATTCTTATTAAATAAAGTATATTGTATTTCATCATCTCCAAATGCAAACTTAGTAATTTTAAAATTACCTTGAGCCATTCTTTTTCTACCTAAATCTGTCAACACAGCATCTAGTATAATATCGCCGCTGTTATCAAGAAACGCCATTTATTTTTCCTCTCTTGCATAAATAGTTATTATTTTTATTATTCACTCTGTATTTTGTAAGTAATATTGAAATCAATCTTTTTTCCTGTCTTTTTAGAAGTAGCTCGTATTTTAAAAGGTTTATCCCAAATTGCATCTTCCGCAGTGCCAACCAAAAGATTTCCTATTTGTGAAGATGCTATATCGTCAAAATCTAAATCACCTGTATTAAGAATTAAATGTGAAACATTTGGCTGTAGTTGTATTAATTTTTTAAATTGTTTAAACGGATTTAGGAAATTATCTTTTATGATATCCTCTTCATAAAGAATATTGAATATTGAATAGACGTAACCTCCATCATTAACTAACTGTGCTTCATATATCTCCGATATGGGGCCTGGGACTCTTTGTTCATTTAAAAATCGAAATATATAATAATATTTCTTATTAGTTCTTATTCTATCAGAAAGTTGTGCGTTTGGATAGGTATATTTTGATTCTGGCATTATTAAATCAATTGTTTTTATTAAACTCCCATCAAAATCAGTAAACGCTGTAGGCATTTTATCTATACGATACATTTCAATGTATCTCTGTCTGGATACACTTTCGAGATCTAATTCTGAACTTTTGGAAAAATCTTTTCCATGAAGATATGCTTCTATTGTTAACTTATCATCTTCCGACAATATTTTCGGATGTGTCAATTTAGGATAAAACGTTTCATAATTAATGAAAAATTCAATTGTATTTGATGCATCCGGTTTGTGATTTGGAGTAACATCAAATGTATTTGGTGGATTATCCATCACTCTAAGAGTCTTTGAAAATACTGGTATTTCTATTATTTTTAAGTTTGGTTCACAATTTAAATAAAAATCAGCAATATATCTTTGGTCTGTGGTTATTTGCGCATTCGACGCATAACGATTATTGGCTAAAAGCGCATTGTCTTCAGCGCTTGTAAAAAGTTGAACAATTGGAGCTTCTGTGTCTATGTCGTAAAACTCTAAACATCTAGATTCAGCAGAAGATGAAGATATTAACCTCGTAGGCCTTATATCGGAAAAATTATATTTCACCCCATCTACTAAAACATATGCATATACTTTATATGTATAATCTTCTCCATATTTAATTTGAGAGTCAAAAAAGTTTATCTCTTCTAAACTATCGGAATTAAAAAACCAATAATTTTGTAATACATTTTGTGTTTTTGAATCTCCAGATGGTAATCCTCCGATTTTCTCCACTCTATATGCTAAAGTCTCATTATTCCGAGATTCCGTAGTATAAATTGTTTCAAGAAAAGTGGAAACTTCTGTGGTTACAGTCGTTTTTCGGGATGAACGGTCTGTGGTTACAGTCTTAGTAATTACATCACTTAAATCGAAATTTGTGTTTAAATAATCCACAGTATCATTCAAAACACGCATTGAGCTAATAGAATTTCTATATCGATATGCTCCATTTTTATCAAAAACAGCAGATCTGGCGTCTGATATTCCACCAATGAAACAACAATTATTAGTTGTGGAGACATAATTATTATGAGCATATGTCAATAATTTTAAATAATCAACCACTCGAACAGATTCGTTATTGGCACTTTCAATAATATGTAACTCATCATCTTCTTCTGATCCTGAATAATAAGAAGCATCAAAAACATAACTCGTATTAGAAGGTACAATCGTTGTCTCCTCTAAAAACACTTCTTTCAGAGTTTTTAGAAACTTTTGTGAAAAATCGTTATCTTTTATCGATTCAACAAATGTTGAACCCGCAGTCACTGGGATATCAAATGTCATATAATATGGAATTTTTCCTGTCGAATCTGTCATCAAAGTATACGGAGAACCATCATCGCTCAATACATCTTCATCAAACATAATATTTTGAAAAGAATTTTTCATATTTGTAACAGTAGAAGAAGAAAGTGGATTCATTATAATTGAAGATGACAAATAAACTACTAAACTATTTTCTATCTGCTCTCTCTCTGTTTCCGAAATCTCTGCATCATCATCCACTTCCATTAAGAATAAAAACATATCATCTTCTGAAACCATGCCCTCTAGAGAAACAAAATCTGTCATTGAACTGGTGAGTTCATTAATCTCTCCATCGTCTTCTAATGCTAGTTGTATCGATTTAAATAAATACATATTTGGAATTATCAATTCAGTATCAATATTCGAGATATAATCTTGGTACTCTTTCAAATAGATGTTATAATCGTATGTTATCTGAATTGGAGTTTCGAAATAATCGCCGCCAGGAATTGTAATGCTTTCCATTTTACTATATGGCAATGAATAATCAAATGTATGATTATCATAAATCTTTTCCTCATAAATACCATCATAGGAATTATTTCCATAAGTACCGCCCAATAAAACCGTTTTCCAATGTGTATCATTTTTTATTACATCTGAATTACCATATAATCTAATTGGGACTTGTTTGTTGGGAATAATTATCTTATCATCAATTGTTTCTTCTAAGTCTACCTCAATACCAATACCTTTCTCCGCGTCTAATAAAAATTCTTCAGTAAAAGCACTGCCATTTTCATACGCTATAGAGTCTAATACTTCCCCATAAGAAGAACTTACAATATCATAATACCCGCCGATGGCCATTCTAAATAATTCTTTAGAGCCGGATATTAAATTTAAATCTATAAGTGATACGCTTTTTGTACTCATTTACATTGCTCCGCTCACAAAAGATGTCGATACAGAAACACCTTGTGCTGCCTCTTCTTCTTCAAAAGAAGACAAATTATCATTATCAAATGTTCTATATTTTACCTTTTTAAATGATCGTGATGCTTTAGTAGTTGAGCTAATTAGTTGTAGTACTAAAGAATCTACAGTATTGTTTATTACAGTTTCAATACTACTATCATCAGAAAATCCAAATTTTTCATTTAAAGCAGTTTGTTCATCAGAATCATATGTAACTGTTAGTTTTGTGCTATTTCCAGAAAATGTCGGACTATCGCTATCTGAAACTGTATAATAAAGAACTATATCATTATCATAAAGCGATTCTGTGAATGATACAGAAAGAATACCTACTTCACCAGTGCTTATATTATCAGCAATATCTGAATTACTGTAATCCCAAAACGCAGGCGAAATATAAAATCCATCATCATCAATATAATTTGATTTATCTTTATAAAATATTGCATTTATAGCAGATTCTTCATCTTCAGCAGCACGATCGGCGGCAGCAGCAGCTAATGCTGCCTCTTCGATTGCCAATAATGCTGCCGATGACATTGTGGTTTCAACTATTTCTTCGCTGGTTCTTGCTTCTTTTGCTTGAATTTTAATATAATTTGTCTTGCTATAGCATTTTCCGTCTCCTGAATAGCAATAACGTAACGTATCACTGGTACCAGCTACACAATCCTCATTATAACCATCTTCTGTACATGGTGGATCTATTTCCGTGCCTTCACTCGAAATGTCACTCAGACTAAGCGCATGCGTGCTTGACCATGACTTTCCGTGTATCGAAGCATCGCCACTGCAGTTTATATCACCATATACATCTTCAATGTCTTCTTCGTACCAGCCCGCCGTCTCAAGCGCGGTGCAAAGATCACCTTTGTTATAACAAGTGTCGCTATAGCAATATTTTGTTGGCGTAGAACATTTTTTGTTACTGTAGGTACCGCTCCTGCTGCGGCCGACTGGTGTACAACCATCATTTGCCATTACATAAATTCCTTCAATTTACTGCTAGTATTAGCTCCTGAATTGCTGCTGAATAAACTAGCAGCAATTGTCGAAAGATCAGTAACAGTGGCAGTGGTAGATGATGCGATAGATTTCTGCATACTTGTTGGCAGGGCGTCATCAAATTGGTAAAACGGATCATCTTCATTTGAAAATTTATCAGTAGCTACGCTTACTTTTGTTTTCAATTTTGAAAATGATTTTTCATCAAATATACTCTCGTTTTCTATTGTTTCCGTGTCTGTTTGAACTTCCAATAAAGAATAATCAGCAGATTCTGAAGATATTGTGCAGCCAAGTACACTTAAAAATGCTAGAGATGTTTCTTCTATTGTTGCATCTTCGCTTACTGTTACTCCTAAATCTTTACTATTCAAATTAGTCATCCCTTTTAATACATTGAGAGGATTAGTTACTTTTGAAACAGCAGAAGTTGTAGTGGAGCCTTTTTTACCCCTTGATAGTGCTTTTGAAATTTTTGAAGATGAAGAGCTTTTTCTACTGCTTTTCTTACCACTTGATAGTGATGATGAAACAGAAATTTTAGATGAAGAGCTTTTTCTACTGCTTTTCTTACCACTTGATAATGATGATGAAACAGAAATTTTATCATCACATTCACATTCAGAACTTTTACTACTGCTTCTCTTACCACTTGATAGTGATTTTGAATAACTGGAAGATGAAGAACTTTTACTACTGCTTCGCAATCCTTTACTTCTAGAACTAGAATTTTTTAATGAAGATGTAGAACTAGAAGATGTAGAACTAGAAGATGTAGAACTACCGCCAGAACTTAAATTTTTTGCTGAACTTATTGATAAACTTTTGGGCATTTTTTAATTTCTCCTTTTTAATGTTAAACATTGTAAATTACCGATCCAGATAAGTAGTGTATGCATCACTTGCTATCCCCGATGACTTTTTAACTGATGCATCAATCATCGGAATTATTTTTTCTGTTGAAGCCACAATGGATTCGGCAGCTTCATCTTTCTTACCTAATGTAAAGAGAGCTACTATTCCTGCTACGACTAATAAAATAGCAGAGGCAACAATACCAACAACGGTTGTTGCTGTCGCTCCTGCTGCTGTAACGAGACCCGATGCTACCGCTGTTAGACTAGTCACGGTGAACCCGGCCAGAGCATATGCTGCACCAACCGCAAGCGTCACGCCCCAGAATGCTGCAGTGGCGGCGGCGCCGGTAATCAAAGACGCTCCGATTACTTTGGTGTAAGCAGATGTTATTTCTTCTTCAGTCGCGCCGGCTTCGGCCAACGCGTCTTCTAACCACCCTCCTTCTTCTACGTTTGCTAATTTCGCATAAGCAATCACCAAATCTTTGTAATACTCACTATATTTATTGGTGTCTAAGTCCTCTTCGAGACCAGTACCTCCGGTTGCAACAGCAGCTAGGGCATAGTCTGCCTCTACAGCCATTACATTCGCGATGAGGTACATCTCCAATAACTTTAAAGGAATTTCCGTTGCTTCACTGTAATCAAGACTAGTGATTTTATCACCGATTTCATCTAATAAGTCGTCTACTTCGGAACTTAAAGATTCATACTGATCAGTCCAATCAGAAATAGACTGTATAAATTCTCGAACCGTAGTATGCATAGTTGTTTCCTGTCGCCCTGATCTTTGTTCTTCAGCGTAGGCTGCGGCTTCGGCGGCTAATTCGTCAGCAAGTGTACTATCATAAACCACAGGAACATCTGAAAATTTTACACTGTATGTCTTTTCATTCGCGCTGGAGAGTTTGAACTGAATAATTGCTTCTCCTATCTCTGTTGAGCTATCGATAGCATAATAGGTATCATATAGATCTTTGAATTTTTTGAAAAACACCTCAACTCTATCAAAAGTTCCAGCATAGGGGCTTATTCTATCACTCATTACTTTAGAAGCCTCAATAATTTCATTATGATCACCGCCAAAAGTATCAAACAATAAATCACGATGAAAATTATAAATAATAGGGCCACGTATCCAAGGAGCGTTCTCTAAATCACCCTCAAAAGCCGCAATCACATTGTCAATAAAAAAATCGTTAAATCTACCATCTATATTATTATAATTACATTCTTCTGACACTATTTCCATATAATCTTCAATATCAGATAAATAAGAATAATAATGTTCAATTATTGACTCAACTATCTCATGGGATGTGTCTTCTAGAGTCACAGTAGCTCTATAAAAATGATCAAGAGGTTCTTGGAATGTACTCACCATTGACTCAGGATACAAATCTTGAAACTCAAAACACATCAAACGATATGTATCTACTTCTTCGTTTGCTAAACCAAAATTACGCAAACATAAATACGAATATTCTGTTCCATCTTCAGTTGAAATTTCTGTATAAGCCTCGCCTTCTTCTTTTTCAATCGCTATTCCAGTGGTTCTTGGATTTACATTAATTGTCGCCGTCATCGTGATAGAGGCGTTGGCGACGGAAAGGCCGTCAGAATCGATTGAATTTCTTTTTAACGTTGCCTCGTTAACACTTATTCCTTTATTTGACACTCCAACACCAAACAAACTTTCTAATTTTGATATATTAAATATAGTTGATAAATTAGATGCGTTGTAGATATATTTCTCTAAATCAAAGAAAAAGAAACCGCCGCCATTAACATAATTTGCATACGTATCTCCTTCTTTTATAATTGACTGATTAGACACATACCACTTCTCATACAGAAAATCACTATCACTTAAATCATCATCCACTGCCGTAACTTCCCACTCTCCTGGTGATGGTTCAGTGGCGTCCACCACAACGGGATTAGAAGTTACTCTTTTTTGTAATTTCTCTCCTTGCAACACAAGTTTATTGGAAACAAATAATTTCGATTTAAATCTAGAATATAATTTACCAAGTGGCGTTGCAGAACTTTTACTAGGAAATGCTTTTCGAAATTCATTTAATCTCGGAATCAAATCGGGTTCATATCCATAAACTGATAGTATGTAAGATATACTGTTTACTGCATTCTCAATTGAAGTGTTTGTTTCTGCTAAACCTTCATACTCTTCCAATAACCCTTCGAAATCGTCTGTTATTTCTTTATGTGTTATCTTATCAGGTTTAAAGTATCCAGCATGAAGTGACTGCAACGGGATCCCATCAAAAATTCCACCGTTAGGATCAAACCATTTTATTTCTTTTTGTCCTGCTAAATATCCACCTTCAAATACAGGTTCGAAAACAATATCACTAATACTATTATCTAATAATGGAAGTATTTCTAATTTATCATCTATTTCAATACTCGTGGAATCACTAAAATTTATTATCGAAGAAAAAGCAAATAAACTGATGTTTTCAAAAAAATCCCAACCAGCACTTGCCAAGTCCGTAAATAAAACTTCTTTAGTTAATCTTAATATTTTATTTCCATTATCATCATATAGATCTTCGGCGGCGGTTTCAAATTCTGAAATTGTTGTTTGTTCATATTCTCCTATTGTTGCTATTGCTGCTGTTGCTGCTGCCTCTACTTCTGCTTTGCTCATCTCGCTAGTTTCATATATACCTTCTGTATATCCCTCATAAGTAATAAGCTCATTTAATACTCCAAAAACATTTGCCTCTCTGCTAATAATATTGCTTATTTTGTCTTCATCTGTTACTGCCATTAAATAAAATGATAAATCACCCAATTCTGTTAAGACATCTGTTACTTCTCTGTCTTCATTTATAATAATATGCAGCGCCAATTCAGCCGTCAAAGAATCGGTTTCTATTGTTACTTTTTCAACAAAAGGCGCAGGAAAAAACTCTCCAAAGTTCTTAACAATATCACCTTTAAATATTAATCTTGACATAACTCAGGCTCCGTTGCTACACCATAAATATCAAAGAATAAATCTTTTTCTTCATCTGATTCGCAATCAAAATCAATATCAATATAATATGATTTCTTATTGAAATCCCCTGCTCCCCTACAGGCTGCTTTTTTATCGATTTGCAAATCAGCCAAAACATCAAAATAATACTCCACACTACCTGTTGTTAGGCTTTCTATTGTTGTTCTTTCTTGTGTTGGGGAAAGCATTAATCCATTTTCTATTTGAGGAATAACACTTCTAAAGTATTTTCGAACTAACGTATCATATTCATCTGGAGTGGATCCTGTCAGCACCTCAAACACCTCAAGATCAAAATTCTCTGTTAAGAATTCTGTATTTACTTCTTCGATATACAACAATGGATCATCTGATTCAAGAATAATAATTCTATTATCAATAAATTTTTGCGTTCTATCAATAAGACTTCTAATATTATCTGGATTAACGTTAAAATCAGCATCAACTGTTCTTAATCTATAAGATGCACTTATATTAATTTGAGGAACTTTATCAATATTTTTCACATCTTCAAAATATGAAGAAGTTATTTTTCCTTGCAAAGATACTATCTTCCAGGCTGGCGCTGATTGGGTGTCTCCATCCAAATAAGCGTCACCAATTATTCCATTAAATCTAAATGCATCTGTTGCTGGTTTAGCCATTGTTGGAGTTACAAGTGTATCCGTCCTTCCAGCACCATCAGGTGGAACAGATCCAGATTCAATATTTCTAAATAAAACAAAGCTTTCAAGATACGGCGTGTCTTCTTTGATTCTCTTACGAATATCATTTTGACTTTCAGTTAAGCCAGCATACGCTCCATCATATAAAACATTATCATCTAAAAAAGTATAATACATTGGTTTAAATCTACCAATAGACAGCAAATAATGTCCATAGCTGGTGAGTTTTAAATCATAAACTTGTTCTTTTTTATTGATGAATTTTGCCATTTTTTACTTTAAACCTCCCTGGCCGCGGCCTCCACTTCTTCCACCACTTCTTCCGCCGCCGCCAGTGGTGCCGGCTTGAATATCGGACAACACTTGTTCGCTTGCAGTGGTATCATTTTTTTCCTGTATTGTTTCTTCTTCATATAACACTTCCGCGTCAATTTTTACCATTTCAACAAACGAGACATAATCATAAGGCCAATTAAAATTCAATTCATAATCATCAGCCCCTTCACTTCTTTTACTAAATGCCCCACCAGCTTTTTCGCTGGTTTCTTGTCTTTTTTGCTTTTGAGACTGTCTGCTTTTTTTACCCCGTGATGTCTTAGAGGCAGCACTTGCATTGGCGCGATTTACTTGAGAAGCAATTTCATCCCAATAATTTGTTTGCCCTCTTTGTTTGACTTTAAATACCATCCAGCGAAGATTTTCATTATCCATGATATTATCTTCATCAAGAAGTTCTGTATTAATTAATTCATGCGCCACTGATTGAGTTTCTAATTTCATATCTTTATAGTTTCTAGGGGCAAGATTTTGCCAAATATACGATAGATCATCTCTATCCAATTTATATTCGAACTCAAACATATACATCACAATAGGAGTAACACTATCATTATTTAAGAAATCAAATTGTGGTGGCAAAATGTATCTATCCATTTTTTGAATAAGTTTTCTAATAGATTCTCCAGCAGCATCTAATGAATCGCCAACTAGACTACCATCTGTCTCTTCCTTTGCTGCTGTTAATCTTTCTTCTGGAATTTCGAAAAATTCCTTTGATGTCGAACGTGTTGTCGCAGATAATTGAGCATTAATATCCCCTGTCACATCACCAGAAGTATTCAAAATATAAGGAACAGCAACAATAGCCTCTCTTAATGTTTGAGTCTCTGCTAATTCTCCCAATCTAACTTTACTATTGTTGCTGGTAAATCCTAATAAATCAGTCAAGGAATTATACTTTTGATACATAGTTTCTCCCTTACCGGCTGCATCATCAAGATTATATATAGAATCCTCCTGCACTACATCATAATGATTTCTTAACCAGGCAGTTGGAATATCATCTATTTCTATAAAAATTCCTTTTTTCGAATCTGGTTCAATTATGCCAAATTGATGCCACATGCCTCTTGGAACAGAAGCAGAACCAAATGTTGGAATTGTTAAATTCCCTGCGGCTTCGGTGATTGGATGCACACCTTCATCGTTGAAATTTAACATTGGAGTTTCAAACTTTGGCTGTATTACCCAACGCGAACCAACAGTTTTATTGATCTGCTTAGTTGTTGTTCCAAATTTATTAGTTTCTGTTTCTGTGACAGCTTCTACGCCAAATAAATTAAAACTTGCACTTAACTGCATAATATTATGATTAATAGTTTTGCCACCATAAAAAGATCTAAATTCTACTCCAGCGCCAGCGGTTCCAGTTACCATAAGAGAATCATAACTCTTTTGAGGAAAAGATGATACTAATACTGTATTCGGACGTTGGTCGGCGTCAGACGGATCCTTCACTTGAACTCCCGGATCAACACGCCAATAGATTACTGCGCATTCGGCAAGTATTGTTTCTAAATCATATTCTGTGCCGGCAACAGGCTTAAAAATAATATCAGCCCAAGCTTCACCATCATAATATGGAGGAGTGTGAGCGCCATAAAAACCATTAAAACAATCCAGGGGGTGCGTCCTTTCTGTACTTTCGAAAAACGAAGCAGTACCCCATGGACGACCAGCAATCGGAGGCCCGAAGGCTGATGGACGACTATACATTGTAAATGATTCTTTATAATCTAGATTTACTCGTGGATCTTGCGGAATAGGAAAATAACTACTTGTTAGAAAATTCGCACCATCCGTATCATAATATGCACCTCCTTGTTTTGAATAGCCGGCGGGACTACCGGAGCCACCATAGGCTCCAGATTCGAATTGATAGTTTCTACTGCCAAATTTGGAGCGTTTTAATTTTATTCTTGCACCATAAGGACCGCCCGAAGAGCCGGCTTTAAATTTTAGATTATCAGACACAACACCTGATCTTAATTTAGTAAACTCTTTGTCTTTTAAAAAGAAATTACCAATCTCACCGAAAAAATTCGATGCCATTCTAGTATATATATCATCATATGTTCCACCTAATAACGAAGCAGTAACATTTAAAGAAGCTGATGGGTGTGGTTCTATGTCAATTAAATTAAGATCTGTGATGCGCTTTTCAGGCTCAATTATCGTTTCAAATGGCAATCTTTGATCCCAATATGCACCACTAATAGGACATCCTCTACCGGAGCCTCCCAAACTTGAAGTTGCCGCCAAAGCCCAAAAGCCTACTCCAGTTTCGTCGGCGCCGCCATCCACCATACTACTATTATGGCCATAATGCTCTTTTTTTATCTTATATTCATCTGTTATAACAGGATAGTCCACAGCCAAACCAGATTTAATAGAATTATAAAGAATACCAGGAGCAAAAAGCGTCTGCGTTAAAGGCCTCATCATTCCGCCATAGCTATCCAATATAGTATCGGGAGTTGGCACATCAACTTTCGACATCGATTTCACACCATCTTCCGATGAAGTGGCAAAAAATCCACTGCCATATGATTTGGAAAACTGTGAAACTAAATCTACTGTTCTCTGTGCTGGGTAAAATCCTTTATATGGATGAAATCGTATTGCTGCACTACAAACCAATCGTATCTCTGTGGCGTTTAATAAAGAATCTTCTTTAATATTCAAAAAATTATTCATAAAATCTGAGTTTGAATAATCTTTATAGAATGTACTCTGAGAACTAGATAGATGCGTGCCGGGGATTCCAAAGGTATCTGTCTTGGTGCTGGCAAACAAGCCATAATTAACATAATCTTCAATGTGTTCACTTATTCTAAATTCTGGGATAATTGAATAATCTTTTGCTATCAACTTCATATCATTGTTATAATCAGAATACTTATCAAACCATGGCTCAGATGGAATTGACTGAAAGCCAGGTTGCAGAACCTGCTTAGTAGTACCTTGGGATGATACTGACGATGTTATTATTCCTGCTTGCGTGCCAGCTTCCCAAAGTGCTTCACCTGCAAACAATTCAACATGATTAGACGTATTCCACTGGTTGGAGTGTTGCGTGCGGCTGCTACCTGTTTCAGCTACCCTAACCCCTTGAGGTGAAGTAACAGAAGATGGAGAAAAATTTGTATGTTTTCTAGCATA